>Ga0076929_100057_pt1 | contig 216054 bp, 207 predicted proteins | sample HotLakConUCCSL28_FD_87104 | JGI IMG/M metagenome (GOLD analysis project Ga0076929, IMG submission 87104) | Hypersaline microbial mat communities from Hot Lake, Washington, USA - Hot Lake Consortium UCC-SL28 (version 3) (version 3) | ecosystem: Environmental > Aquatic > Thermal springs > Hot...
GTCGAGCTGATCGCGCCGATCGCGATGGAAGACGGCCTGCGCTTCGCCATCCGCGAAGGCGGCCGCACCGTCGGCGCAGGCGTCGTGTCGAAAATCATCGAGTGATCGCCGCGTTCCCTTCGGAATGTCCTCATCACGAAAGGGCCGCCCCACCGGGCGGCCTTTTTGCTTTTTCCGCGCGGACAGGATAGACAGCGACATCCCGCGATGGAGGCAGACATGGACAAGACCCTTTCCTGATCCCGTTTCACCCCTGAAACCCGTTCGGACCCGAGGTCTTTCCATGCCCGACGCACACCCCTTCGCGCGGCCCGACGCCGCCCACCCCGTCCTGCTGCCCGATGGCACCCCCCATCCCGGCACCGTCTACCTGCGCGCCGTGATCGACCATCCTCGGATCGAGGTCGGCGCCTACAGCTATGCCTCGGCCCATCATCCGCCCGCCGACTGGGCCGCGCAGCTGGCGCCCTACACCTACCCGTTCAGCCCCGAGAAGCTGGTCATCGGCCGCTTCTGCCAGATCGCCGATGGCGCGCTTTTCGTGACCGCCTCGGCCGACCACCGGCACGACGGGCATTCGACCTATCCCTTCGCCATCTTCGGCGGCGGCATGCCCGAGGGGCGCCCCTCCCTGCCGGGTCCGGGCCCCGACACGGTGATCGGCCATGATGTCTGGATCGGCACCCGCGCCACGATCCTGCCCGGCGCCCGGATCGGCTCGGGCTGCATCATCGGGGCGGGCGCCGTCGTGGCCGGGACTGTTCCGCCCTACAGCCTTGTCGCCGGCAACCCGGCCCGCGTGATCCGGCCCCGCTTCGCGGCGCGGACCATCGCGCGCCTGCTCGACATCGCCTGGTGGGACTGGCCCATCGACCGTATCCTCGCCGCCGAGGCCGCTATCTGCGGCGCCGATCTCGCCGCGCTGGAGGCCGCGTAGGGTGGGTATACCAGCCTGCGCAAGAAACGGGGTGGGCGGCATCGCCCACCCTAGGACACCCGCGCGTCGGCCTCCGCCGTCACCGCGTCCATGAACGCGCCCAGCTCCGCCGCCAGTGCCGCGCCCTCCTCCTCGGTGAAGCGGTCGGGCACCGCACGCTCCCATTCCCGCCAGATCAGCGTCAGCCGCCCGAAGGGCATCGGGAAATGCAGCCTGTCCCAGGTCTTCCACGTCCAGTAGCGCGACCCCGCAAAGGTGAAGACCACGATCGGCACCTGGGCTGCGCGCGCCCACTGGATCGGCGTGACCTTGGCCACCCGCGCGGGCCCGCGTGGCCCGTCGGGCGAGATCCCGATCGACACGCCCGCCTTCAGCCCCTTCAGCACCACCCGCATCTCGGCCGCACCCATGACGCCGCGCGGCATCGGCACCGTCCCCATGCCGAAGGCGCGGTGAATCCACCCCACCAGCCGCCCGGCATGCCCGGCCGAGGTCAGGCTCTGACAGCGATACCGCCCGAGGTCGAACATCCACGGCGTCAGCATGATCCGCTGATGCCAGCACACGATGATCACCGCGCCGTGCCGCTCCAGCAGCTGCACCACGCCCTCCCAGCCGTCCGCGTCGCGGCGCGAGGTCGCCCAGACCAGCCGCAGCCACGCGCCGAACAGGCCCGCCACGATCCGGTTCACCACCGGGCTTCTGGCCATGCGTCCGCCGAGGTTCATCGCACCCTCCTTCCCGGCGCATTCCTTGGACGGGATTGCGCGCAGGGTCAATCTGCACCGCTGCACTGGTGTCCGGCCCGGCCTGCCCCTACCTTCGCCGCGTCACGGCACGAAAGGGCAGCACCATGACCGACACGCGCGACACCGCCGAGATCGGCCTGATCGGCCTCGGCACGATGGGCGCGAACCTCGCCCTCAACATCGCCGAGACGGGGCACCGGATCGCCGTCTTCAACCGCAGCGCCGCGCGCGTCGACGACCTGATGACCGAGGCCGTGGCCGAGGATCTCGCCCCCAACATCGTGCCCACGGCCACCCTGCCCGAGCTTGTGGCCGCCATCGCCCGGCCGCGCCGCATTCTCCTGATGGTTCCGGCGGGCAAGGCGGTGGACCAGCAGATCGCCGCCCTTCACCCGCTTCTCGACGCGGGCGACGTGGTCGTCGACGGCGGCAATTCCGACTGGGCCGACACCGACCGCCGCGCCGCCGACGCCGAGGACGCGGGCCTTCTGCACATGGGCCTCGGCATCTCCGGCGGGGCCGAGGGCGCGCGCGCGGGCCCCTCGCTCATGGCCGGCGGCCCCGACGCCGCGTGGCGCCTCCTGCAGCCGGTGCTGGGGGTGATCGCCGCCCGCTTCGATCACGACCCCTGCGTCGCCCATCTCGGCCCCGGCGGCGTCGGCCATTACGTCAAGATGGTCCATAACGGGATCGAATACGCCGACATGCAGATGATCGCCGAGGTCTATGGCCTGATGCGCGACGGCATGGGCCGGGCGGCCCCCGACATCGCCGACACCTTCGCCCGCTGGAACGACGGCCCGCTCGCCTCCTACCTCGTCGAGATCACCGCCGAGGTCGCCGCCGCCATCGACCGCGACACGCAACAGCCCATGCTCGACCTGATCGCCGACCGCGCCGGCCAGAAGGGCACCGGCCGCTGGACCGTGATCGACGCGCAGCAGCGCGCCGCCCCCCTCTCCACCGTCGAGGCCGCGGTCACCGCCCGCGTGCTGTCGGGCGAGGCCGCGGCCCGCGCGCAAGGCGCCGAAATCTTCGGCACCGCCGCCCCGCTCGACCTGGCCGAAGCTGACCTCGAAGGCGCGCTGATCGCCACCCGGATCCTCGCCGCCTCGCAGGGCTTCACCCTTCTGGCCACCGCCGCCGGGGATCAGGGCTGGCCCCTCCCCCTGCCCCGCATCGCCGAGATCTGGCGCGCGGGCTGCATCATCCGCTCGGCCATGCTCGACGACATCGCCACCGCCCTGCGCGAGGCACCGGCCGAGCGCCTGGCCTTCGCGCCCCACTTCGCGGGGCTGCTCCGCGCCACCCTGCCCGCGCTGCGCCGCACCGTCGCCGCCGCCGTCACCGCGGGCCACCCGGTGCCCGCGCTCTCCGCCGCGCTCGGCCACCTCGACGCGCTGCGCCAGCCGCGCGGCACCGCCAATCTGATCCAGGCCCAGCGCGACCGCTTCGGCGCCCACGGCTTCGAACGCATCGACCGCCCCGGCGAAACCGGCCTGCACGGACCATGGGCCAACGGCTGAGGCCCGCGTTTCCCGTCTGGACAAGCCCGCCGTTTCGCCCTATCCCGCACCCCGGCCTAGGGGTGTAGCTCAGTTGGTAGAGCAGCGGATTCCAAATCCGCAGGCCGGGGGTTCGAGTCCCTCCGCCCCTGCCAAGGCCACGTCTTCCCACACCGCGAAACCGCTGCCATAACAGCCCCATGAAGCTCTCATGGAACGAGATCCGCGTCCGCGCGGCCCAATTCGCCCGCCGCCACTGCGCCGCCTCCTATGAAAAGGGCGAGACCCAGACCTTCTACAATGAATTCTTCGAGCTCTTCGGCACCTCCCGCGCCTCGGTCGCCCGCTACGAGGAACAGGTCGCCCGCCTCGACAACACCCGCGGCTTCATCGACCTGTTCTGGCCCGGCACCCTCATCGTCGAACAGAAATCCGCCGGCCGCGACCTCAAGGCCGCCGCCGCCCAGGCCGCCACCTATTTCGACGCGCTCCCCGAGACCGAGAAACCCCGCTACCAGCTCGTCTGCGACTTCCAGTCCTTCGAACTGCTCGACCGCGAGACGCGCCGCACCACCCGCTTCGCCCTCAGCGACCTGCGCAAGCATGTCGAGGCCTTCGCCTTCATCCGCGACGCCCACGCCCCCCTCAGTGCGCGCACGGAGAAACCCGCCGACATCGCCGCCGCCGAGCTGATGGGCGAACTGCACGATGCGCTGAAACCCTCGATCGACGGGCATGACCTCAAGGTCTTCCTCACCCGGATCGTCTTCTGCCTCTTCGCCGACGACACCGGCATCTTCGATGACCGCCACATGCTGTGGGACTACCTCGAGACCCGCACCTCCGAGGATGGCTCGGACATGGGGCCGAAACTGGCCCACCTGTTCCAGGTGCTCGACACGCCCCCCGACCGGCGCAGCCCGACGCTCGATGCCGACCTCGCCGCCTTTCCCTACGTGAACGGCGACCTCTTCAAGGGCGCGACCCGCATCCCCGATTTCGACAGCGCCATGCGCGAGACGCTGCTGCGCGCCTGCGCCTTCGACTGGACCCCGATCTCGCCCGCGATCTTCGGCTCGCTCTTCCAGTCGGTGATGGACGCCAAGGCCCGGCGCGAGATGGGCGCGCATTACACGACCGAAGAGAATATCCTCAAGGTCATCCGCCCCCTCTTCCTCGATGACCTGCGGGCCGAGCTTGCCCGCATCCTGTCGCTCAAGACCGCGCGCGAGCGGCGCCTGCGCGACTTCCAGGCGCATCTGCGCAGCCTGACCTTTCTCGATCCGGCCTGCGGCTGCGGCAACTTCCTGATCATCGCCTACCGCGAGCTGCGCGCGCTCGAGATGGAGGTGCTGCGCGCCCTTCACCCCACCGGCCAGCGCGTGCTCGATGCATCGGCGCTCTCGGTGGTGGACGTGGACCAGTTCTACGGCATCGAATACGAGGAGTTCCCGGCCCGCATCGCCGAAACCGCGCTGTGGATGATGGACCACCTGATGAACGTGGCGCTGTCCGAGGAATTCGGCGTCGTCTTCACCCGCATCCCGCTGCAACGCAGCCCCTCCATCCACATCGGCGACGCGCTGGAGTTCGACTGGACCACGCTCCTGCCGCCCGAGCGGTGCAGCTACGTGATGGGCAACCCGCCTTTTATCGGCGCGAAATACCAAAGCACCGAGCAGCGCGAACAGGTCCGGCGCATCGCCGCGCTGGGCAAATCCGGCGGGACGCTCGATTACGTCTGTGCGTGGTTCCTCAAGGCGGGCGATTACGTCGCGGGGCCGGGGCGCATCGCGCTGGTGACGACCAATTCCATCACCCAAGGCGAACAGGTGGCGCAGCTCTGGCCGCTTCTCTTCGACCGCTGCGGGCTCGAGATCGCCTTTGCCCACCGCACCTTTGCATGGACCTCCGAGGCGCGCGGCAAGGCCGCCGTGCATTGCGTCATCCTCGGGCTGGACCGGCGCGAGAACGAGCGCGCCGACAAGCGACTGTTCAGCTATGCGCATGTGAAAGGCGAGCCCGTCGAGACGCAGCACGGCAAGCTGTCGCCCTACCTGTTCGACGCAGGCGGGTTGAAAGACCCGCATCTGGTGGTGCGGGAAGAAAGCAGGCCGATCAATGGGTTGGAGCGGATCGTCATAGGCTCAAAGCCCATCGATGGCGGGCATTTCATTTTCAGCGCCGAAGAGCGCGAGGCGTTTCTCGCCAAGGAACCAGCGGCGGAACCTTTGATGCGACCCTTCATCGGCGCGCGAGAGTTCTTGCAGGGTGGTGAACGCTTCATCCTGTATCTGGGTGGCGCGTCTCCCAGCCAACTGGCTGCCATGCCCCATGTCCGTGACGTCATCCGCGACGTGCGCGCCTACCGCAGCGGCGAGATCCCGGCAAAGGGCAAAGACCCCGATACGATCAAGGAGCCGGGCCAGTCCTCTCTGCAACTGGCCGACACGCCGACGCAATGGCATGTGACGGTGGTGCCCAGTGAACCGTTTCTTGCTATTCCAGAAGTCAGCTCTGAAAATCGTCAATATGCGCCAATCGGTTGGCGATCACCGCCTGACATTCCTAGCAACAAACTGAAGATAGTTCCGAATGCTGTAAAGGCTCTCTTCGGCCTCCTCACCTCCGCCATGCACATGGCATGGATGCGCGCGATCACCGGCCGTATGAAATCCGACTACATGTATTCGATTGGCGTGGTCTACAACACCTTCCCCCTGCCCCCCACACCCGACCTCTCGCCGCTCGAACCGCTGGCCCAAGCCATCCTCGAGGCCCGCGCGGCCCATGCGCCGGCCACCCTCGCCGATCTCTACGATCCCGACCTGATGCCCCCCGACCTGCGCCGGGCACATCAGGCGCTCGACCGGGCGGTCGACCGGCTCTACCACCCCCGCGGCTTCGCCTCGGACCGGGAGCGGGTCGAGCATCTCTTCCAGCGCTACGAGGCGATGGTGAAGCCACTGCTCGCCCCCAAACCCCGCAAGCGCCGGGCGCGGAAAGACGCCTGAGGCGGGGTGCCCCGCGCGTATGCACGCGGTGTGTACGGGGTGTGTACGCCCTGTGACACGGGGGCCGTATGCCCCGCCCTCAGGTGAAGCGGTTGTCGCGCGGAAAGCCGCGCGGCGCCATCCGCCCCGCGCTGGCGCGTTTGCCCAGCCACTCGGCCAGCTCGGTTTCGGTCCGTGTCCGGCCCGCCGGATCGCGCCAGGAAAGGCCGTTCTCCAGCCGGAAACTGCGCGCATCCGACAGCCCGCCATCCTTGTATTTCTGCAGGCGGACGCCCTTGCCGCGGCCCATTTCGGGCAGCTCATCCATCTGGAAAACAAGCAATTTCCGGTTCTCGCCCACGACCGCGACCGCGTCGTCGGCAGCCGCCACCGCGCGGCAGACACGGGCGGTGACACCGTCGCGCAGGTTCAACACCTGCTTGCCCGCGCGCGTCTGCGCCACCACCTCGGCCTCGGGCACGAGGAACCCGTCCCCTGCCGACGAGGCAAGCAGCAGTCTGCCCTCGGGTTGATGCACGAAAAGGTCAATGATTTCAGCCTCGTTCGGCAGATCCACCATCAGCCGCAGCGGCTCTCCCAAGCCCCGCCCGCCGGGCAGGTTCGCCGCCGACAGCGTGTAGACACGGCCCGCCGAGGAGAAGATCAGCAGCTTGTCGGTGGTCTCGGCATGCAGCAGGAACCGCCCCTCGTCCCCGTCCCGGAATTTCAGCTCGGTGCCCAGGTCGATATGCCCCTTCATCGCCCGGACCCAGCCCATCCTGGAGCAGACGACCGTGATCGGCTCGCGCTCGATCATCGCCTCGATCGGCACCTCCTCCACCTCGCCCGCCTCGGCGAAGGTGGTGCGCCGCGCGCCGCCCTCGGCCTTGGCGCCGAACTTTGCCCTAACCTCTCGTAATTCCTCGGCAATCCTGGCCCATTGCAGCCCGTCCTCGGCCAACAGATCCTCAAGCCCCGCGCGCTCTTCCATCAGCGCGTCACGCTCGCGGATCAGCTCCATCTCCTCCAGCCGCCGCAGGCTGCGCAGCCGCATGTTGAGGATCGCCTCGGCCTGCACCTCGGACAATTCGCCCTCACCGGGACCGGGGCTGACGTAATCCTTTTCCGAGGTCGCGCGCACGAAGTCGCGCCCCCAATCCTCGCGCATCAGCGCGGGTTTCGGCTCATCGTCGTAGCGGATGATGTCGATCACGCGGTCGAGGTTCAGGAAGGCGATGATGAAGCCTTCCAGCACCTCGAGACGGTGGTCGATCTTTTCCATCCGGTGCTGCGAGCGGCGCAGCAGCACGTCGCGGCGATGGTCGAGGAAGGCGCGCAGCACCTCTTTCAGCGAGCAGACCTTGGGCGTGCGCCCGTCGATCAGCACGTTCATGTTGAGGCTGAACCGCGTTTCCAGGTCGGATTGCCGAAAGAGCGTGCCCATCAGCACCTCGGGGTCCACGTTCTTCGACCGCGGCTCCAGCACGATGCGGATGTCGTCGGCGCTCTCGTCGCGGACATCGGCGAGGATCGGCACCTTCTTCAGCTGGATCAGCTCGGCCAGCTTCTCGATCAGCTTGGATTTCTGGACCTGGTAGGGGATTTCCGTCACCACGATCTGCCAGGTGCCGCGGCCCTGGTCCTCGACCTCCCAGCGCGCGCGCAGGCGGAACGCACCGCGGCCGGTGCGGTAGGTTTCCTGCATGCTCTCGCGCGGCTCGACGATGATCCCACCGGTGGGGAAGTCGGGGCCGTGGACGTAATTCAGCAGCGTCTCGTCGCGGGCATCGGGCGTCTTGATCAGGTGCAGGCAGGCCGCGATCAGCTCGTCGAGGTTGTGGGGCGGGATGTTGGTGGCCATGCCGACCGCGATGCCCGACGAGCCGTTGGCCAGCAGGTTCGGCACGGCGGCGGGCAGAACCTCGGGTTCTTCCAGCGTGCCGTCGTAGTTGGGGCGGAAATCGACCGCGTTCTCGTCGAGGCCCTGCATCAGCGCCTCGGCCATCGCGGTCATCCGCGCCTCGGTGTAGCGCGAGGCCGCCGGGTTGTCGCCGTCGATGTTGCCGAAGTTCCCCTGCCCGTCGACCAGCGGGTAGCGGATCACGAAATCCTGCGCCAGCCGCGCCATCGCGTCATAGATCGCGGCGTCGCCATGAGGGTGGTAGTTCCCCATCACGTCGCCCGAGATCTTGGCGGATTTGCGGAAGCCGCCGTTCGAGGCGAGGCGCAGCTCGCGCATGGCGTAAAGGATGCGGCGGTGGACCGGCTTCAGCCCGTCGCGCGCATCGGGCAGCGCGCGGTGCATGATGGTCGACAGCGCATATTGCAGGTAGCGCGCGCCGATCGCCCGGGCCAGAGGCTCCGAGGTCTGGCGGCCGTCGCCCCCCTTATCTTGTGTGTCATCGCGCTCGGTCATCTGCATGTCGGGATACGCGAGCACGCCGCCCCCGTCCAGCGCGGAAAACGAAGCGATTGCGGGAATCCAGAGTCGGCGAATCGGGCGGGCGCGGGCTATAACCCCATGGTCTGGGGAGATTTTCGAAGTTCCATGTTGCGTTTGACCCTCATGTTGAGTGCCGCGGTCTATGCGGGGCTTGTGATCTATTCCGAACCTGCATCGCAGCCGGGCGCGGACGCTCCCGGCGTGACCCAAGCGGCCTTCATCGACGCGACCGTGCCCCTCCGCGCCGTCGCCGCGGACCGTCTGACGACAGCGGACGGTCGTGTGCTGATGATCGCGGCGGTGATCGATCCCGTCGCGCTGGACCAGGGGCGCGACACGGTGCACAGCATCTCGACCCTCGGGGCGGAGACCGTTGTCGCCTCGGCCTCGGCCGGGCAACCCGAGCTGCCGCTGGTCGAGGTCACGGGCGCCAGCGTGAACCTGCGGGCCGGCCCCTCGACCGGCGACCGCGTGCTTGACGCACTGGGACGCGGCGCGCAGGTCGAGCTGATCGCGTCGCTCGGCAACGGCTGGGCCCAGATCCGCACGGTCGATACCGGCGTCGAGGGTTACATGGCCGACCGCTTCCTCGCGCCGGCGAACTGAACCCCGCCCCTGCGCGGCCCAAGGGGCCGTGGGCCGGGTTCCCCCTCCTGCATCACGATCCGGCTGACGATCTCGGTGCGCGACCTGAGCTTGTTGGGCTGCAGATGCGCATAGCGCTGGGTCATGGCCGCCGATGAATGGCCCAGCAGTTCCTGCACCTCGTAGAGGCTGACACCTTCGTTGATGAGAAGACTGGCAAAGGTGTGCCGCAGGTCGTGGATGCGCACTTCGGGCAGGCCCGCGGCCTCGCGCGCCTTGAAATACGCGATGTGAAAGCTGCCGTAGCAGGTCCCGGTCCGTGGATTGAGAAAGATGTAGGCGTCCGGTCCGACCGCCTGCGCCAATTCGAGAGACCGGGCGCGTGTCGCGGCCAGCACCTCCATCGCCTGACCGCTCAGCATGATCCGGCGTGACCGTCCGTTCTTGGACACCGGCACCCGCCACACCCCGTCCGACAGGGACATGTCGCACCAGCGGGCGGTGCGCGCCTCGCCCTTTCGGGCGCCGGTGAGCAGCAGGAACCGGATGAACAGTGACAGATAGGGGTGCGGCGAACGCTCGCACTCGGCCAGCAGGCGCGCGATCTCCTCGCTCGAGAGAAAGCGCTGCCGGTAGTCGCCGGTCGGCAATTTCCGCACCAAGGGCGGCGCATGGACACCTTCGGGAAGCGCGCCCCAATCGCGCGCCGTCCGCAACAGGCGGTTCAAAAGAAAGATATGCTTGTTGATCGTGGTGTTCTTCAGCCGCAGCGCCACCTGCCGCCGAACCCATGCGTTCAACGCAAGCGGCGTCACTTCGGCCCAGGGTAGCGGCCCCAGCGTCTCGCGCAGGTGCTTTTCGTAGGTCAGCCGCGTGTGGCGATGCCCTCGCGTGGTCGCCACGCAATGCGGGAGGTAATGCTCGTCGAAAAAGGCATTCAGCGTATCCGCGGGCGCACAGAACGAGAGCCCCCGCAAGACGGGACTGTCGGGTATGTCATCCATGACTTTCTATCCAACTCGGAAACAACACCACGACGCCATGCCATCCGAAACGGATCTGAAGACGGTCGGATTTTTCGGCGCGAACAGCGGAAAGACAGAAAAACGGAGAGTGAGAGACCGAGTTGTCTGACGCATCACTCTCGAGGTGCGTACTCGGCTCTAAAGCGCCTGAGATTTTCGCGCCAGGCGCTTTAGATTTCGAACGAAAGCGATAATAGGATTCGAATATAATTTCAATAGGGAACTCAAAAGCAGTACTCTTCGCTACGACTGCCCTGGTGGCATTCGCAGGCGCTGCCGCCGCTGAAGTGACGCTGGACGGCTCGGCTGTCGCAGGTCTTCGCGACACCGGCCCGGGCGGCGCATTCCTGCACTACGAGATCGACCTCGACATCATCGCCTCGGGTTCGACCGACAACGGCCTGACCTTCGGCGCGTCGCTCGACCTCGACGAGAACAACGGTTCGACCGACCCCGAAATCTTCATCTCGGGCGACTTCGGCACGCTGACGATCGGTGAAGTCTCTCCGATGCTCGACCGTATCGGCCTGCGCGACATCGGCTTCGTCGGCATCGGCATCGATGACGATCTCGAAGGCCTGCGCTTCGACGGGTCCGAGGCGAACATCACCTACGTTTACAGCTCGGCTGGTTTCACGGCCGGTATCAGCGCGTTCCTCGACAGCTCGGCTTCGTCCTGCTGCGAAGGTGACTACGGCATCTTCCTCGGCTACTCGGTCGACGGCATCAGCGCTGGCGTGGCCTATGACTACAACGAGTCGATCTCCACGTCGCAGTGGGGTCTGAACCTCGGCTACTCGACCGACATGTACGCAGTGAACCTGATGTACACCGACGGCGACCGCGGCCAGGGCTGGGGCTTCGACGCGTCCTACACCATGGACGCCCTGACGGTTCTGGCAGTCTATGCTGACGATGGCGGCGCTGCAGACTACGGCATTGGCGCAAGCTACGACCTCGGTGGTGGCCTGGGCCTCGCTGGCGGTATCGGTGAGCGCAACAACAACACCGTCTGGGACCTCGGCCTGACGATGTCCTTCTGATCCACCCGGATCATCGGAACAGGAGAGAGCGGGCCTTGTGCCCGCTCTTTTCTTTTGGCACGGGGGCGCTTCGGACCCCGCGGCAAAAAGGGATCGACAGCATCCCGACAGCGCGCAGCGCGACAGGGTGTTTTCGATTCATCTCGGGTCCGAAACGGCCTATGCTCAAGCCCATGGGACTTCACGACATACAGGCGCGCATCGACGCCGCCACGACCGAGGCCGGGCGCGCGCCCGGGTCGGTCACGCTCATCGCCGTCAGCAAGGTGCAGCCGCCCGACCGGGTCGAGGCCGTGCTCGAGCAGGGCCACCGCATCTACGGCGAAAACCGCGTGCAGGAGGCGCAGGGCCGCTGGCCCGATTTCCAGGCGCGCTATGACGGGATCGAGCTGCACCTGATCGGGCCGTTGCAGACCAACAAGGCGCGGACCGCGGTCGAGATGTTCGACGCCATCCACACGCTCGACCGGCCCAAGCTGGCGACGACTTTGGCGCGGCTGGCCGATGAGCGCGGCACCTGCCCCGACCTGTTCATCCAGGTGAACACCGGCGAAGAGCCGCAGAAGGCGGGTGTGCTGCCGGGTGATGCCGACGCCTTCGTCAAGGAGGCGCGCGCGCTGTCGCTTCCCGTGCAGGGGCTGATGTGCATTCCCCCCGTCGAGGAGGAACCGGCGCTGCATTTCGCGCTTCTGGCCAAGATCGCCGCGCGCAACGGCCTGACCGGGCTGTCGATGGGCATGTCCTCGGATTTCGAGACGGCGATTCGGCTGGGGGCGACGCATGTGCGCGTCGGCTCGGCGATCTTCGGGGAGCGCGCCTACACCTGATGCGTTTGCGCCGCCTTGCGTGCGCCATGCCCTGCCAGCGCCTCGGGGATCACGAGCCGGGTCTCGTAACGGATGCGGGCGACGATCCAGCGCAGGTCTTGCGGCGCCAGCGCCACGCAGCCCGCCGTGGGATAGCCCTGCCTGCGCCATGAATGGATGAAGATGCCCGAGCCGCGCCCGCGTTCTGCGCGGGGCCAGTTCCAGTCGGTGATCAGCACGATGTCATAAAGCGGATCGGCGCGGCGCAGCGTCTCGTGACCCGCACGGAAGGGGGCGCGGACCATGAGGTTGTAATCCTCGTGCCTCGGGTCGTCGCACCACAGGTCACCGGGCCGGATCGGCACCGCCCAGTCGCAGGGCCGCGGCCCACGGTCGGGGCGCCAGAGGCACCCGACAAGGCGATGCGTGCCCGCGGGCGTGCCGCCATCGCCCTCGCGCTTCTGCTCGGCGCTCACGATCCCGCCGCGCCCCAGCGTGCAGGGAAAGAGGCGACCCATGAAGCGCAGGCCCAAGGGTGTGACGACCATGTCGCGCGGTTTCACAGCATGTGCCCCGACTTGTCGCGCTTGACCGACAGGTAATGCGCGTTGTGACGGTTGGTGCCGGTGATCAGCGGCACGCGTTCCGTGACGGCGATGCCCTCGGCCTGCATCATCTCGACCTTGCGGGGGTTGTTGGTCATCAGCCGCACGGCGGAGAACCCCATCCGCCGCAGAAGGTCCGCGCCGATGCGGAAATCGCGCTCGTCATCCTCGAACCCCAGCCGGTGGTTCGCCTCGACCGTGTCGAAACCCTGATCCTGCAATGAATAGGCCCGCATCTTGTTGGCAAGGCCAATCCCCCGCCCCTCCTGGTTGAGGTAGAAGAGCACGCCCGCGCCCGCGCGCCCCATCTCGGCCAGCGCGGTGCGCAGTTGCGGGCCGCAATCGCATTTCAGGCTGCCCAGCACGTCGCCGGTGAAGCAGGCCGAATGCAGCCGCGCCAGCACCGGCTTGTCACGGTCGGGACGGCCGATCTCGATGGCGTAATGCTCCACCCCGCCATTCTCGGGGCGGAAGATGTGCAGCCGCCCCTGTTCGGCAGCCTCCATCGGCAGACGGGCGGAGGCGACCGGCAAAAGCGGGTGATGCCGGGCGAGGTCGTCGGCCAGCATCTCCGGCGTCAGGCAGGCCGCGCCAAGCTCGGCGGCCAACGCCTGCGGGCGGTCGGTGTCCAGCGCCACGACGGCGGGCAGAAGCTGCGCGGATTTCGCCAGCATCAGCGCAAGGCGGTGCAGACCAGCGTCGCCCTCGCGCAAGGTGGGCAGGGGGCCTTTCATCGGCTCGGCCAGGTCGAGGGCCGGATCGGCCAGCGCCCTGACCCAATGGGCATCAACTTCGCCCGGCAGCGCGACGCGCGCGAGGTCACCGTCATAGGCGCGCGCCTTGAGCGTCTCGGCCCGCCAGTTGGTGATCGCCACCACCGCCCGCCCCGGCAGGGCGCGCAGCGCCACCAGCCGGTCGGCGCTCAACGTCTCGGCGGCCAGCACGATAAGCCCCGCGCCCGCGCCCCCGATCACGACCGGCAGGCCGACACGCAGGTCGGATCGCGCGCGCGCGACATGTTCGGTGGGGGTGGGCAACAGGCTCATGCCGCCTGCATACTGCCGAAGACCGGGTTTTGAAACATTCCCTCGCGTGCTCACACGTCGCCGTGAGATTGTTTTTCAGTCGCTTGTCAAACCCGGGTGCACCCTCAATCTGCCATGACACAAGAAAAAGGGAGGGTCCGTGATGGCCAATCTCAAGAAGATCCTGCTGGTGGACGATGACGACGACCTGCGCGAAGCGTTGAGCGAACAACTGGTCATGACCGAGGATTTCGACGTCTTCGAGGCCGGCACCGGCGCGCAAGGCATGGAGCGCGCGAAAGAGGCGATCTACGATCTTGTCGTGCTCGACGTGGGCCTGCCCGACACCGACGGGCGTGAGTTGTGCCGCCTGATGCGCAAGCAGGGCGTGAAATGCCCGATCCTGATGCTGACCGGGCATGACAGCGACGCCGACACGATCCTCGGGCTGGATGCGGGCGCCAACGATTACGTGACCAAGCCCTTCCGCTTTCCTGTCCTGCTGGCCCGCATCCGCGCCCAGCTGCGCCAGCACGAGCAATCCGAGGATGCGGTGTTCCAGCTTGGCCCCTACACCTTCAAGCCGGCGATGAAGATGCTGATCACCGAGGACGAGAAAAAGATCCGCCTGACCGAGAAAGAGACCAACATCCTCAAGTTCCTCTACCGGGCGCAGGATGGCGTGGTCGCGCGCGACGTGCTGCTGCACGAGGTCTGGGGCTACAACGCGGGCGTCACCACTCACACGCTGGAAACCCACATCTACCGCCTGCGCCAGAAGATCGAGCCGGACCCCTCGAACGCGCGGCTCCTGGTGACCGAAAGCGGGGGATACCGCCTTGTCGCGTGAGCGCACGGGGTGCCGTTAACCCGTTGTTAACCTTGAGGACACTCACCTTTGCGTAGTTGATTTGGATCAAGGTGCAACTTTTGGTTGAGTCGTACCGTAGCTTCATTACCTCCCTGTTGGACTTGGCCCGGGCTTCGCGCCCGGGTCTTCTTTTTCCGGGCAGGGCCATGCCGGTCTGGCCATCCCGCGGCGCTGTCCGTAAACCGGGGCGACCCGTCAGGACCGGAGACCGCCGATGCCCTTCACGCTTGCCACCTGGAACATCAACTCCGTCCGGCTGCGCGCCGATCTCGTGGTCAAGCTGCTGACGGAGGAGGGGCCGGACGTGCTGTGCCTGCAGGAGTGCAAATCCCCGGTGGACAAGATCCCGGCCGAGGTCTTTGCCGCCGCGGGCTACCCCCACATGGTCGCCCGCGGGCAGAAGGGTTACAACGGTGTCGCCATCCTGTCGCGCCTGCCGCTTGCGGATGCGGGCCACCGCGACATGTGCGCAAGGGGCGATGCCCGCCACGTCGCCGCCCGGCTCGAGAACGGGGTGACGATCCACAATTTCTACGTCCCCGCGGGGGGCGATGAACCCGACCGCGAGCGAAACGAGAAATTCGGCCACAAGCTCGATTTCCTGACCGAGATGCGCGACTGGTTCGGCGCCGACCGGCCCGAGAAATCCATCCTCGTGGGCGACCTGAACATCGCCCCGCGCGAGGATGACGTCTGGTCGCACAAGGCGCTTCTGAAGGTCGTGAGCCACACGCCGATCGAGGTCGAGCACATGGCCCAGCTGCAGGAGGCCGCGAACTGGGTCGACATCACCCGGCAGGACATTCCCGAGGGGCTGCTCTACAGCTGGTGGTCCTATCGCGCGCGCGACTGGGATGCCGCCGACAAGGGCCGCCGCCTCGACCATGTCTGGGCCACGCCCGACATCTCGAACGCGGGCCATTCCAGCCGCGTCCTGCGCACCGCCCGCGGTTGGGAGAAGCCCAGCGACCACGCCCCGGTTTTCGCGACATTCGATCTTTGAACCCTTGGCGCGCGGGGCGGTCGCGCGCATATAGGGGCCAACACGTGCAGATGTGACGGAGACAACGATGCTGGAGCTCGGACAGGGCCAGGGCGGCGCAGCCCCCGCAACCGACCTGATCAAGGACGGAACCGAGGCCACCTTCATGGCCGACGTGATCGAGGGCAGCCGCGAGGTGCCCGTGATCGTCGATTTCTGGGCCACCTGGTGCGGGCCGTGCAAGACGCTGGGCCCGATGCTCGAGGCCGCGGTGACGGCGGCCAAGGGCAAGGTGAAGATGGTCAAGATCGACGTCGACAAGGAACAGCGCCTTGCCGGCGCGCTGGCCCAGCAGGGCCTGCCCTTGCAGTCGATCCCGACGGTCGTGGGTTTCGTCGATGGTCGCCCCGTCGACATGTTCCAGGGCGCTGTCCCGCAAGGCCAGATCAAGGAGTTCATCGACCGCCTCGCCGCGATGGGCGGTGACGGCGGGCTGGCCGAGGCGCTGGAGGCGGCCGAGGCGATGCTGGCCGAGGGCGCCGTGGTGGACGCCGCGCAGACCTTTGCCGCGATCCTCGGCGAAGAGCCCGAGAATGCCGCCGCCATGGGTGGCCTTGCGCGCGCGCACATCGCGCTGGGCGAGATCGACAAGGCCGAGGGCATCCTGAACACCGCCCCCGACGCCATCGCCACCGCCCCCGAGCTGGAGGCCGTGCGCGCCCAGATCGCGCTGGCCCGGCAGGCCGAGAACGCGGGCCCGCTGGCCGATCTCAAGGCCGCGGTCGAGGCCGATCCCGCCAACCTGCAGGCGCGGTTCGATTACGCGCAGGCGCTGCATGCGGGCGGACAGGTGCAGGAGGCCGTGGACGAATTGCTCGAGATCTTCCGCCGCGACCGCGAGTGGAACGAGGGCGCGGCCAAGACGCAGCTCTTCACCATCTTCGATGCGCTGAAGCCGCAGGACCCCATCGCGCTGAACGGGCGGCGGCGCCTGTCGTCGATGATCTTTGCCTGATCGGCACAGGGGGCTAGGTCCATGCCCATGATGTCAGCCGCCGATCTTCCCGACACGATCCCCGTCTTCCCGCTTCCGGGGGCGCTGCTGCTGCCGCGCGCCCGGTTGCCGCTGCATATCTTCGAGCCGCGGTATCTGGCGATGCTCGACAACACGATGAAGACCTCGCACCGGCTGATCGGGATGGTCCAGTCGCGCGAAGTGCCCGGATCGGATGAAAAGCGCCTGCACGCCATCGGCTGCGCCGGGCGGCTGACGCAGTTCTCGGAAACCGAGGACGGGCGCTACATGATCACGCTGGCCGGCATCTCGCGCTTTCGCATCCGGCAGGAGGTGTCGGGCTTCACCCCCTATCGCCGCTGCGACGTGACATGGGACGGATTCGCCGCCGACCTGGGCGGGGTGGAGCGTGACCGCGGGTTCGACCGGCCCGCCTTTCTCGACCTGCTGGGGCGCTATTTCGACGCCATGGCACTGTCGACCGACTGGGACAGCCTGAAAGAGGCCGAGGACGAGTTGCTGATCAACTCTCTGTCCATGCTCTGCCCGTTCGACCCCGAGGAAAAGCAGGCCCTGCTCGAGGCGCCCTCGCTGACCACGCGGCGCGAGACGCTGGTCACGCTGATCGAGTTCGCGCTGCGCGGCGGCTCTCCCGAGGAGCAGATGCAATGACCGAGGCCGAGCGCCCCAAGGTCGACCGCCGCATGCTCGAGGCGCTGGTCTGCCCGATGACCCACGCACCGCTGAGCTACGATGCCGAACGGCAGGAGCTGGTGTCGAAAGCGGCGCATCTGGCCTACCCGATCCGCGGGGGCATCCCGATCATGCTGGAAAGCGAAGCGCGCAAGCTGGATTAGGGCAGGCCTAAAGCGCGCGGCCCTGCAACAGCCTTGGCACGTCGCCGGTCAGGCCCGCGGCCTCGCGCATGAAGGCGCGGCGCAGGGCGGGAACGGCGCTGACCGCGCCCATGCCGATGTCGCGCACAAGGCGCAGCGCCGGGTTGTCGTTGGAAAACAGGCGGTTGACCCCATCCGTCGCCAGCGCCAGCGCGGCGGTGTCGAAGCGCCGCCAGCTCTGGTAACGCGCCAGCACGTCGGCGGCGGCGATGTCTTCGCCCCGCCGCTTCGCCTCGGCCAGCACCTCGGCCAAGGCGCCCACGTCGCGCAAGCCAAGGTTCAGGCCCTGCCCGGCGATCGGGTGGACCCCGTGCGCCGCATCGCCGACCAGCGCAAGGCGTTCGGCCACGAAGGCGTTGGCGATGGTCAGGTTCAGCGGATAGGCATAGCGCTGGCCCGCCAGCGAAATCTCGCCCAGGAAATCGCCGAAGCGCGGGCGCAGATGGTCGAGAAACGCCGCGTCATCGGCCGCCATCAGGCGCTTGGCATCGGCATGGCGTTCCGACCAGACGATCGAGGATCGGTTGCCGGGCAGCGGCAGGATCGCCAGCGGCCCCGGCGGCATGAAGAACTGATGCGCGATGCCCTCGTGCGGTTTCTCATGCGCAATCGCGGCGACCAGCGCGGTCTGCCCGTAATCCCATCCGGTGCGCCTGATCCCAGCGCGCGCCGCGGTGCCGGAGCGGCGGCCATCGGCGCCGATCAGCACGCGGCCCGTCAGCACCTCGCCGCTTGCCAGCGTGACGCGCGCCGCGCCCTCGGTCGATTGCGCGACCACGGTCGCGGCGGGGCGATGGGTGACCAGCGGCGCAGCCTCCATCGCGCCGATCAGCGCACGGCGCAGGTAGCGGTCTTCCAGCATGTGGCCCATCGGGCCTTCTTCCAGTTCGGCGCTGTCGAAATGCAGGAAGAAGGGCGCGGCCCCTTCGCCCGCGCGCCCGTCGCTGGCCTTGATCTGCAGGATCGGCTGGGCGTGATCTTCCAGCGCGTCCCACAGGCCGAGGGCGCGCAGCATCCGCACCGACGCCAGCGCCAGCGCGTAGGACCGCCCGTCGAACCCGGCGCCCTGCCGCTCATCCTCGGGCAGCGCGTCGATCACGACGGACGACAGGCCCGCCTGCGCCAGGGCCAGCGCGAGGCAGGGGCCGTTCAGCCCGCCCCCGACGATCAGGATATCCGCGTCATGTGCCATGCCCCGACTATGGGCCGCCGCGCGGGATTGTCCATGCCGCGACAGGGCTGTAGCGTCGCACCGCGACAACATGGGCAGGGGTGGGACATGAACGATTGGCTGTGGCAGAGCGCGAGCGATCTGGGCCGCGGGATCGGTTCGCGAGAGATCGACCCGGTGGAGCTGACCGAGGCCTATCTCGACGCCGCCGCGGCGCATGAGCACGGCCCGCGCATCTACACCCGCCTGACCCCCGAGCGCGCCCGCGCCGAGGCCATGGCCGCGCGCGAACGCGCGAGGAACGGCGTGCGCCGGGGCCTGCTCGACGGTGTGCCGATCAGCTGGAAGGACCTGTTCGACAGCGCGGGCGTGGTGACCGAGGCGGGCAGCATGCTGCTGGAGGGGCGCGTGCCCGACGCGGATGCCGAGGTGCTGGCGCGCGCGACGCGGGCGGGGACCGTCTGCCTCGGCAAGACGCATATGTCGGAGCTGGCCTTTGCCGGGCTGGGCCTGAATCCGGCCTATGGCGGCAACACCGATCCGCTGCCCGGCACGCCGCCCAATGTGAATGACCCCGATTGCGTGCCCGGCGGATCGTCCTCGGGGGCCGCGACCTCGGTCGCCTTCGGGCTTGCCGCCGCCGGGATCGGGTCTGACACCGGCGGGTCGGTTCGCGTGCCCGCCGCGTGGAACGATCTGGTGGGGCTCAAGACCACCCATGGCCGCCTCAGCCTGACGGGTGTCGTGCCGCTTGCCGAAAGCTTCGACACCGTGGGCCCGCTGGCCCGCACGGTCGAGGATTGCGCGCAGCTGCTGGCGGTGATGGAGGGCGGCACGCCCGCCGACCTGCGCGGCGCGACGCTGCAAGGCACGCGGATGCTGGTGCTGGAGCCCTACACCTCCGACGTGCGCGAAGCGCCTGCGCGTGGTTTCGCCCATGCGCTCGACCGGCTGACGGCTGTGGGCGTGCAGGTCGAGACCGGGACCGTGACCGGCATCGAGGAGGCGATGGACCTCTCCCCCGTCCTTTTCGCGACCGAAGCCTATGGCACATGGCGCGACGTGATCGAGGCCGCGCCGCACAAGATGTATGCCCGCATCCTCGACCGGTTCCGCGGCGGGGCCGACCATTCCGCCCCCGATTACGTCGCCGCATGGCGCCGGTTGCGCGACTTGCGCGCGGTCTGGGCCGCGGAAACCGCCGCCTATGACGCGGTGATCCTGCCCACCGTGCCCAACGCCCCGCCCGAGATCGCGCGGCTCATGACGGACGCAGACTATTACGTCACCGAGAACCTGTTGACGCTGCGCAACACCCGTGTCGGCAACCTGATGGGGCTGTGCGGCCTGAGCCTGCCCACCGGCACGCCCTCTTGCGGCCTGATGATGCTGGCCCCTCCGATGGCCGAGGCACGGCTGCTGCGGTTGGGGGCGGCGGCCGAGGCCGCACTGGCCTGAACGCCACAGCCGCCTGACATCTCGCTGCTTTTTCTGGACCGGACCGGGGCGACACTGTAGGTTCGTCGCAAACGGGGCGTTCATGACCCCGAGCTTGAGGCAGAGAGATGGTGTTTCCCGAGCGGTTTTCGAACCTGCCCGAATACGCGTTCCCGCGTTTGCGGCGACTGCTCGACGTGCATGCGCCGGGCGGCCCGGTCGTGCACATGACCATCGGCGAGCCGCGGCACGCCTTCCCGGCCTGGGTCGGCGACGAGATCGCCGCCGCACTGGACGGGATCGGGCGCTACCCGCCCAATGACGGCACGCCCGAGTTGCAGACCGCCATCGCCCGCTGGATCGCGCGGCGCTACGGGGTCAGCGTTTCGGCCGACCGGCAGGTTCTGCCGCTGAACGGCACGCGCGAGGGGCTGTTCAACGCCTGCCTCGCGCTCTGCCCGGAAACCAAGGGCGGACAGCGGCCCGTGGTGCTGATGCCGAACCCGTTCTACCAGGTCTATGCCGTTGCCGCGCTGGCCGTGGGGGCCGAGCCGGTCTATGTGCCCGCGACCGCCGAAACGGGCGACCTGCCCGATTTCGCGGGCCTGCCGCCCGAGGTGCTGGACCGCACGGCGGTGGTCTACATCTGCTCGCCGGCCAACCCCCAAGGTGCGGTGGCCGATGCGGCCTATTGGGAAATCCTGCTGGCGCTGGCCGAACGGCATGATTTCCGCATCTTCGCCGACGAGTGCTATTCCGAGCTTTACCGCGACACGCCCCCCCCCGGCGCGCTGGAAACCGCGGCGCGGATCGGGGCCGACCCCGAACGGGTGGTGATCTTTCACTCGCTCTCCAAGCGGTCGAACATGCCCGGCCTGCGCGCGGGCTTTGCCGCGGGCGGGCCCGAGTGCATCGCGCGGCTCAAGCAGCTCAGGAACTACGCCGGTGCGCCGCTGCCCATCCCGCTGATGGCGGTCGCCACGCGCGCCTGGGGCGACGAGACCCATGTCGAGGAAAACCGCGCCCTCTACCGCGCGAAATACGAGATCGCGGATGCGATCCTTGGCGACGTGCCCGGTTACACCGCCCCGCAGGCGGGCTTTTTCCTCTGGCTGCCCGTCGAAGACGGCGAGGCGGCGGCGGTGAAGCTCTGGCAGGAGACGGGCGTGCGCGTCCTGCCGGGCGCCTATCTCGCCCGCGAGGTGGATGGAACGACCCCCGGCGCGGATCGTATCCGCGTGGCGATGGTCGCGGAACAACAAGAAATGCGCGATGGGCTGACCCGGCTCAAGGCGTGTCTATACGAACGAGGACAGTGAGCGATGGCCTACCAGACAAGACAGCGTGACCCCCTGCTCGACGACCGGATGCACGAGATCCTTTTGCGGTTCGGGCAGCAGGCCACGGGCTTCGCGCTACTCGGTCTTGGCGTCGCGCTGGCCGCGATGCTGTTGTCCTACGCGCCGGACGATCCGAATTTCATGGCCGCGACCGATGCGGTGCCCGAGAACCTTCTGGGACGGTTCGGGGCTTCGGTTGCGGCGATCCTGATGATGATCATGGGGTATGGCGCCTTGCTTTTGCCGGTGGCCGCCGGGGTCTGGGGGGTGCGGTTCCTCGTGCAGACGGGGCATGAGCGCGCGATCGGACGCACATTGTTCCTTCCCATCGCGGTGGCACTGGCGGCGATCTACGCCGCCTCGTTGACCCCGCCTGAGGACTGGACGCACAGCTTCGGCCTTGGCGGCTTGTTCGGCGACACGATCCTCGGCGCGGTGCTGAATGCGCTGCCGATGAGCCCGGAGGCCGGGCTGAAGCTTCTGGCGGCGCTGGCCTTTCTCGGGGGGCTTGCGCTGTGCCTGTTCGTGCTGGGCGTGGACAGGATCGAACTGCGCCGTGCGGTGCGGTTCCTGATGCTCGGCGTCGTGTCGGTCGGCGCCATGGTCTCGGGCGGTGTCAGGACCGCGGGGGCAGGCGCGGGCCGTGCGGCCGCCCAACTGGCGGAACGTCGCGCCGCCACCCGGGCGGCGCCGGTGGCCGATCGCAGGCCGGTGCAGCTGGGCACCGATCCGGCGCTCAGAACCGTGCCGATCGTGCATGACGACGAGGACGACCACGTCCTGCACGATGTGCGCCGCTCGGCGGGCCTGTTCGCCCGGATGCCGTTGCTGCGCGCCCGCGAGCCAGAGCCGCAGCCCCGTCTGCAACCCGAACTGGTCAGCGCCGAGGCCCCCCTTGCCGATGATCTGGACGCCCCCGACGAGGACCGCATCCGCGCGCGTATCGCCGATGTGATCAAGTCGCGCGTCCGCCGCCCCAATGTCGTGGCCGAGGCCGCACAGCGCCGCAGGGGTGTCCTGCCGGCCACGGCGCTGACCGGCGCGGCGAGCGTGGCCGCGACCAACCCGGCCCAGCGTGTCGAACCGCCGCTGACCGCCGCCCGCCGGGCAGTGCCGACCGCGCAAGCCGCGCCGCAGGCCGCCGAGGATCAGTGGGACGAGGACGACAACATGTTCCTCGACGACAGCGACGACACCCCCGTCGCCACCGCGCCGGTGCAGCGCGCCGCAGCGCCGCCTGTCCAGACCGAGTTGCAGCGCCGCGTCATGCAGCGCGCGGCACAGCGCAAGCCCGCCCCCTCGCGGCAGGCGCAGGCCGACGCGCAGCCCTCGCTCCCGCTGCAGGAGCGCGAAGCGGTTTACGAGCCGCCCTCGCTCAGCCTGCTGACCAGCCCCGACACGATCCAGCGCCATCACCTCAGCGACGAAGCGCTCGAGGAAAACGCGCGCATGCTGGAAAACGTGCTCGATGACTATGGCGTGAAGGGCGAGATCGTCAGTGTCCGCCCCGGCCCGGTCGTCACCATGTACGAACTGGAACCGGCGCCGGGCCTCAAGGCCAGCCGCGTGATCGGCCTGGCCGACGACATCGCGCGGTCGATGTCGGCGCTGTCGGCGCGTGTCTCGACCGTGCCGGGGCGCACGGTGATCGGCATCGAACTGCCCAACCAGAACCGCGAAAAGGTGGTCCTGCGCGAGATCCTGAGCCACCGCGGCTTCGGCGACGGCAACCACAAGCTGCCGCTGGCGCTGGGCAAGGATATCGGCGGTGACCCGATCGTCGCCAACCTCGCCAAGATGCCCCACCTGCTGATCGCGGGGACCACCGGCTCGGGCAAGTCCGTCGCCATCAACACCATGATCCTGAGCCTGCTCTACAAGCTCAGCCCCGATGAATGCCGGATGATCATGATCGACCCCAAGATGCTGGAACTTTCCGTCTATGACGGCATCCCGCATCTGCTGTCGCCCGTGGTGACCGACCCGAAAAAGGCGGTCGTCGCCCTGAAATGGGTCGTCGGAGAGATGGAAGAGCGCTACCGCAAGATGTCGCGCATGGGCGTGCGCAACATCGAGGGCTACAACGGCCGCGTCGCCGACGCGCTCGCCAAGGGCGAGATGTTCAAGCGCACCTACCAGACCGGCTTCGACGACGAGACGGGCGATCCCGTCTTCGAGACCGAGGAATTCCTGCCCGAAAAGATGCCCTTCATCGTCGTGATCGTCGACGAGATGGCCGACCTGATGATGGTCGCCGGCAAGGAGATCGAGGCCTGCATCCAGCGCCTCGCGCAGATGGCGCGGGCCTCGGGCATTCACCTGATCATGGCCACCCAGCGCCCCTCGGTCGATGTGATCACCGGCACGATCAAGGCGAATTTCCCGACGCGGATTTCCTTCCACGTCACCTCCAAGATCGACAGCCGCACCATCCTTGGCGAACAGGGCGCCGAGCAGCTGCTGGGGATGGGCGACATGCTTTACATGGCGGGCGGCGCCAAGATCACCCGCGTCCACGGCCCCTTCGTCAGCGATGAGGAGGTCGAGGAAATCGTCACCCACCTCAAGAGCTTCGGCCCCCCCGACTACGCGAGCAGCGTGCTCGACGGGCCCGACGAGGACCGCGAAAGCGATATCGACGCGGTGCTGGGCCTGAACACCGGCGGCAACACCGACGGCGAGGATGCGCTATACGATCAGGCCGTCGCCGTGGTGGTGAAGGATCGCAAGTGTTCGACCTCCTACATCCAGCGCAAGCTGGGGATCGGCTACAACAAGGCCGCCCGGCTGGTCGAACAGATGGAGGAGGCGGGGCTCGTCTCGACCGCCAACCATGTCGGCAAGCGCGAGATCCTCGTGCCGGAACAGGACTGACCAGGCGGACCAGCGCCACACGGGCGGTGACGGTTGCGTGATACGTGTTTCGCCCCCTTCAACCGGGACGAGAATGGGATATCTTGAAACCATGAAACGCCTCGCCCTGTCCCTTGCCCTGATGATCGGCCTCGCGGCCCCCGCCATGGCGGACCGCGTGCCGCTGTCGCAACTGTCGCGCTACCTGAACGGGATCGGCACCGCCGAGGGGGATTTCACCCAGATCAACGCCGACGGCAGCATCTCGACCGGCAGCATCTACATCCATCGCCCCGGCCGGATGCGCTTCGAATACGATGGCGAGGATCTGCTGGTCGTCGCGGGCGGCGGGCAGGTGGCGATCTTCGACGGCCGGTCCAACAGCCGCCCCGAGCAGTATCCGCTGCGCGAGACGCCGCTGAACCTGATCGTCGAGCGCAATGTCGACCTTGGCCGGTCCGGCATGGTGATCGGGCACGAGTTCGACGGCACCGCGACCCGTGTCGTGGCACAGGACCCCGACCGCCCCGAGATCGGGACGATCGAACTGGTCTTCACCGGCGACCCGGTCGAATTGCGCCAATGGGTGATCACCGACAGCACCGGTTCAAAGACGACCGTCGTGCTTGGCGGCCTGGACGAGGGCGCGCGCCTGTCGTCGCGGCTGTTCAACATCCCGCTCGAGATCCGCTCGCGGACGGAGCGCGACTGAGACGCCCCTAGCGACAGCTCAGCAATTGCACCCTGTAGGTCTCGGCCCGCGCCGCCACGCGGTCGGCCACGCCCAGAAGCCATGGCTTGGCGTTGTAGCTGCCCCGCGCAAAGCCCGTGTGCCCCTCGTGATAGGCGAGATACTGGTTGCGCGCATCGGTCAGCGCGACGCCGTTGCGTTCCCGCGTCAGCACCATGTACCAGCCCATGAAATCCGCCGCGTCGTCGATATCGGTGCGCCGCGCGCTGCGGTTGCCGGTCGAGGCGCGGTATTCGTCCCAGGTGCCGTCCAGCGCCTGGCTGTAGCCCAGCGCCGAGGACAGCCGCCCCATCGGGATCACCTCGAGCGTGTAGCGGAACGGCGGGCGCGCATCGCCCACCAGCCGGCTTTCCTGGTGAAAGGTCGCCATCTGGACATGGACCGGCACGCCCCAGCGCCGCTCGGTCCGGCGCATCGCGCGGAAGTAATGCGGCCGCTCGGCGGCCAGGGCGCAGGCATCGTCCAGATTGCGGGGGGCCGTAAACTCGCGCCGCCCGCAGCCCGTGGCCACGACGACAAGCGAGCCCAGGAGAAAGGACCGTCGTTTCATGTGATCTGCTCGTGCCCGATTTTTCGGTTCTGTTGCAGCCGATCATACGCGGAAACCGTGCAAGATGAAATGGCGGCATTGCGCCCCGGTCAGAGCAGGAACGACAATGTGACCGGCAGGGCCGCGACCGCCATCAGGGTCGAGACCATGACCAGCCCCGCCACCGCGTCCGGGTCCGCGTCATAGCGCTCGGCCAGCAGGTAGGAGGTCACGGCGACCGGCGTCGCCATCTGCAGGACCAGCACCCCGAAGGCCATGGGCTCCAGCCCGAACCAGCGCCCGGCCGCCACGCCCGCCGCCAGCCCCAGCGCCAGTTTCGCTGCCGACAACCACGCCGCCCGGCCCAGCCGCCCCGGCGTCAGCCGCGCGATCGCCACGCCCAGCGTGATCAGCATGAGCGGGATCGCCATCTGCCCCACCAGCGACAGTGACCGGGTCAGCCATTCGGGCGTGTGCCAGCCCATCGACAGGAACAACCCGCCCAGAAGCGTCGCCCAGAGCATCGGCTCGCGCAGGACGCGGGCGGGCTGGGCCGCACCGGCCACCAGCCACAACCCGACCGTGAAGGTCAGCAGCGCCATGACCGCGAAGACGACCACGGCAAGGCTCAGCCCCGTTTCGCCATAGGCGAAAAGCGCCAGCGGCAGCCCGATGTTGCCCGTGTTGCCAAAGGCCAGCGGCGCCACATGGGCGCGGCGCTCGAGCCCGGCCAGCGCGACCAGCGCCCAGCTTGCCGCGATCACCGCGACATAGGCGACAAGCGCCGCGAGGCTCAACGCGGTAAGGGCGGCGGGTTCGATCTCGGCGCCCATCAGGGCGGTGAAGATCAGGCAGGGCACCGCCAGCGTCATCGCCATGCGGGTCACGAACTCCGTCGGGTAATCGTACCCGGCCCTGGACCAGACGAACCCGGCGGTTCCCAACAGGAAAACGGGGGCGACGATGCCCAGGACCGTAAGGGCCATATCCAACAGATTGTTTCCTTCGGATGTTCTCGCGCCGGATGGACAATCCCCCCATGACCGCGATAGACCACGGCTTCAAGGGGGTTTTGCGTCATGCTGAAAAGCACGGCAAAATACAATCTCGGGCAGGTCGTCCGTCACCGCAAACACCCGTTTCGCGGCGTGATCTTCGACATCGACCCGCAGTTCGCAAACACCGACGAATGGTACGAAGCCATCCCGGAAGAGGCGCGGCCGATCAAGGATCAGCCGTTCTACCACCTGCTCGCCGAGAATGACCAAAGCTACTACGTGGCCTATGTTTCCGAGCAGAACCTCGTTCCCGACGAGACCGGCGAACCGGTCGACCACCCCGACCTGTCCGACCTCTTCGGCGAGTTTCAAGATGGCCGCTACCCGCTGGAATTCCAGCTGAACTGAGGCCGCCGCGCCCGGATCATTCGACCGGGCGGCCCGCCTTTTTCCATTCCGAGAACCCGCCCGCCATCTCGGCCACGCCCACAACGCCCATATCCTGCAGCGCCTTGGCCGCCAGCGCCGAGCGTTGCGCCCCGGCGCAGACAAGGATGAGCCGTCGGTCGGTGTCGAAGGCGGGCTTGTGATAGGGGCTTTCCGGGTCGATCCAGAATTCCAGCATGCCCCGCGGCGCGTGGATCGCGCCGGGCAGGCGGCCGTCGCGCTCCAGTTCGCGGATATCGCGGATGTCGACGAAGACGGCACGCCCCGCCGCGACCTCCTCCGCCGCGGTTTCCTGGTCCAGCGTGGTGATCGCGGCCTTGGCCGCGGCCACCAGCGTTTTCACTGGGGTTATCGCCATCTCAATACCCCAGCGCGATGCCGTCCTTGCGCGGGTCCGACCCACCCTCCAGCGTGCCGGTGTCGTGGTGGATGCGGATCGCCTGCGCCCCGCCGATGCCCACATCGGGGGTCGAGACGGCATGGCCCATGTCGGCCAGCTCCTGCCGGACGCGGTCGGAATAGCCCGTCTCGATCTTCATGTCGCCGTATTCGCTGAAGCAGCGCGGCGCGTCGATCATCTCCTGCGGGCCCATGCCGTAATCGACCATGTTGGTGACCATCCGGGCATGGCCCGTCGACTGGTATTGCCCGCCCATCACGCCTAAGGGCATGATGACGCGGCCGTCCTGCTTGAGCATCGCGGGGATGATGGTGTGCATCGGCCGCTTGCCGCCGTTCGCCTCGTTCGGGTGCCCCTCCTCCAGCGTGAATCCCGCGCCGCGGTTCTGGAAGAGGATGCCGAAGCGGTCCGACGCGATCCCCGAGCCGAAATCCTTGAACACGGAATAGATCAGCGACACCGCCATGCGGTCGCGGTCGACCACGGTCAGGTAGATGGTTTCCTTGTGCACCTCCTCGGTCAGCGGCCTGGCCGAGGCCATGGCGCGCGCCGGGTCGATCAGCGCGGCCAGTTTCTTGGCCGTCGCGGGGTCGAGCATATGCGCCAGCCGCGTCATGTGATCCATGTCGGACAGGAACCGGTCGCGCGCGTCATAGGCGAGCTTGGTCGCCTCGGCCTCGATATGGGCGCGCAGCGTGCCGAAGGGCTCCATCGAAGGCAGGTCGAACTCGGCCAGGATGTTGTTCAAGAGGATCGCGGTCGCGCCCTGCCCGTTCGGCGGATGCTCGACCAGCTCGATGCCCTTGTAATGGCCGCTGACGGGCGTGGTGTAGTCGCAGGCCGTGGCTGCAAAATCCTCGAGCGTGTGGACGCCGCCAAGGGCGCGGAGGCTGGCGACCATGTCCTCGGCCACCTCGCCTTCGTAGAAGCCGCGGCGCCCCTCTGCGGCCACGCGGCGCAGCACCTCGGCCTGGCCGGTATGGACAAAGCGTTGGCCGACCCGCGGCGCGGCCCCGTCGATCAGGTAGAAGGACCGTGCGGCGGCGCCGAGGTTGTCGTGATGATGCGCCCAGTCGAAACCCGCGCGCGGCGCGACGGGGACGCCCGCCTCGGCGTAATGGATCGTGGGCGCGAGCAGCCGGTCGAGGCCGAGGCGTCCGTGATCCTCGGCCAATCGGCAAAATGCGTCGACCGCGCCGGGCACGGTCACCGCCGCCGGATCGCCGAAGACCGGCATCTTTTCGTGCCCCCTGGCGCGCAGATCGGCCCCGGAGAGCGCCGCGGGGGCGCGGCCCGAACCGTTCAGCGCGATGATGTCCTCGCTGCCCGCAGGCTTGATCAACACGAAGCAGTCGCCGCCGATGCCCGTCATTGCCGGTTCGCACAGGCCCAGCAAGACGGCGCCCGCGATGGCGGCGTCGACGGCATTGCCGCCCGCCTTGAGGATGTCGATGGCGGTTTGCGCCGCCAGCGGGTGCGATGTGGCGCAAAGACCTTGGTCGGCGAAAACCGCCGATCGGCCCGGTGTGTGGAAATCGCGCATCGTGTCCCTCCCTCGCGCTCGCGGATCGGGCGCAAGGTAACCGCGGGGACAGCAGGGGCAAGGCCCATCTCGGGCCGTGCAGGGCGTGCAGCGATGCCGCCCGGGCAGGTCACACGGCACGGCGCCGAACGCGCATCATCGCCGCGATCCCCGGCCTGTGTCATCCTTCGCGACCCCGAACGCCCTTATCCGGCAGGTGCCCGCGCCAGCCACATGTCGCACCGGAGAGGACACCGTCGCGGCGCGTGACACCGACCCGGCACGCCATGTCGGCCGCGATGGCGGTAGGTTGTGGCCCTGTGCCGGTGGCGCGGGCTACGGGCCCGGGGCGCGGCGCGCTGGCGCGGTCGAAAGAGGGGGGTGGTAGCTGAGAAGACCTCGACGCCGCGCACTGGGTGGGGGCTTTGACACGCGACGCCGAGGGAAGCCTCTGCAGCTACAATCCCTGTATCGCCCCAGAAGCGGGCGGCAATTGGGGGGAAATCGGGCGATCACATGGCATTTCGCCCCGTTTCCCGGGGTATCTCCACCAGCGGCAGTCGAAATCGCAGGATGTTCTGGTCATTGCGGCGCGACAGGCTGAGCGATCGGGCCGTCCGGCGCAACAGTGGCCATCCCCACCCCCCCTCAGGCAGGGCAAGTGGATCGTCCGCGTCGATATCCGGCAGGTCGGCGCCGGGCAGGCGACCGTCGGGCATCGGGCCGCCCCGGTCGCGCAAGATGACCTGAAGGCCGCCCCTGTCGGCGGCCACATCCAGCGTGATCATGGGCTCTCGCCCCGAATCACCGGCGGCATAGGCGTGTTCCACGATGTTGTTGCATGCCTCGGCTAGGGCGATCTGCGCGCGATCCCTCAGGTTTTCGTCGATCCGCGCTGCGGTCAGGGCCGCATCCACGGCGATCAGCGCGTCGCGCACCGCCGCCCCGGTCGCGGGAAAGTACAGGCTGATCACCCGCGCCCGTCCCCTGCCGGCGCGATCCGTCATCACGGCGTCACCGTCTGCGCAGCGTGATCTGCCAGCGCGGTCGCGACATCGGGATGGATCGGAAAGACCGAGGACATGCGCGTCAGCGTCATGACCCGTTCAACCGGCGGGTTCAGGCCCGCGAGCGCCAGCACACGGTCCGTCCCAAGCAGCTTGCGCGCGGCCACGACCGCGCCAAGGCCGCTTGAATCGAGGAATTCGACGCAGGACAGGTCAAGGATCACCGGCCCGTCCGACTGTTCGGTCAGGTCGCGAAAGCGGTCCTTGAACTCGATGGCGACGCTGGCGTCGATCCGCGCCTCGTCCACGCGCAGGATGCCGAGCGCGCCCTGTTCGGTGAATGTCATCTTCATCCGGTTCTCTCCGCTGACAGATTTGCTATGGAGATAGCCGAGAAACCTTACCGATCGGTAAGCGTCAGACGGGGAGGACGGCATGGACGAAGTGGTGATCGCAGGGGCGGCGCGGACGCCGATGGGCGGGTTCCAGGGGGCGCTGTCGGGTGCAACGGCGGCCGAACTGGGCGGCGTGGCCATCGCCGCGGCACTGGCCGATGCCGGGGTCGCGCCCGACCGCGTGGACGAGCTGCTGATGGGGTGCGTTCTGCCCGCGGGGCAGGGACAGGCCCCCGCCCGGCAGGCGGGCTTCGCCGCCGGCTTGCCGAAGGAGGTTCCGGCGACGACGCTGAACAAGATGTGCGGCTCGGGCATGAAGGCCGCGATGTTCGGCTGGGATGCGCTTGCGCTGGGCCGGTCCGACATCGTCGTCGCGGGCGGCATGGAATCGATGACCAACGCGCCGTATCTCTTGCCCGCCATGCGCGGCGGCGCGCGGATCGGCCACCAGTCGGCGCAGGATCACATGTTCCTCGACGGGCTCGAGGATGCCTATGACAAGGGCCGCCTGATGGGCACTTTCGCCGAGGATTGCGCCGAGGCGTTCCAGTTCACCCGCGATGCGCAGGATGCCTATGCGCTGGGCTCGCTGGAAAACGCGCTGAAGGCCATCGAAAGCGGGGCCTTCAATGCCGAGGTCGCGCCGGTGACAGTGCGCTCGCGCAAGGGCGAGACGGTGGTCACGACCGACGAACAGCCCGGCAATGCGCGCCCCGAGAAGATCCCGACGCTGAAGCCCGCCTTCCGCAAGGACGGGACGGTCACGCCGGCCAATTCCTCGTCGATCTCCGACGGGGCGGCGGCGCTGGTTCTGGCGCGTGCGCAGGCGGCCCATGCCCATGGCCTCAAGGTCCGCGCGCGCATCCTCGGCCATGCCTCCCACGCGCAGGAGCCGAACCTCTTTCCGACAGCCCCCGTTCCGGCCGCGCGCAAGCTGCTGGAGCGGCTGGGCTGGTCCGTGGGCGACGTGGACCTGTGGGAGGTGAACGAGGCTTTTGCCGTCGTGCCCATGGCCTTCATGCACGAGATGGGCGTGCCGCGCGAGCGGATGAACATCCACGGCGGGGCCTGCGCGCTGGGGCATCCCATCGGGGCCTCGGGCGCTCGGATCATGGTGACGCTTCTGAACGCGATGGAGCGCCACGACCTGAAGCGCGGTGTGGCCGCGATCTGCATCGGGGGCGGCGAGGGTACGGCCATCGCGATCGAACGGATGTGACCCGCTTCACGCTTCGTTAACCCCGCCGGGCTATACCCCTCGCTTGCCATGGCATGGCGGGGGTCCCACCCCCTGCCGCAAACGGGAACGGTCGCCGGTCCGGCTGAAGACAGCCCCCAAAGGGCCAAGGACGGATCGGACGGAACAGCGCGAAACCCGGTGCAAGCGCGCCGGGCCGACAGACCGCTTTCGAGCGGCGCCGCTCATCCTGTTGTCCCGCGGTGTGTATTCCCGACAATCGCCGGGACAACACCGCCCCAAGCCCGAGGCGCCACACCACACCGCCCCATCCCGACGCGATGCGTGTCGGCCTGCGCGCCTGTCAGTCCTCGTCGTCCTGCCCGATCAGCTCTGCAGCCGTCAGGCTGCGCGGCACGGCCTCGACCCTTGGCGCGTCCTGCAACTCGTCGGCGGGGGATTGCACCACCTGCATCGCCTCGAGTTTGCGGGCCGAGGGCAGCACGCGGGCCTCGAGCGAGCCCATGGCGCGGTTGTAGCTCTCGACCGAGCGGTTCAGCGCCGTGCCGACTTTCTGCAGGTTGCCGGCAAAGGTCGCCAGCCGACCATACAATTCCTTCGCCTCGCGGTGGATCGCGACCGCGTTCTCGGCGATGGCCTCTTGCTGCCAGCCGAAGGCGATGGTCCGCAGAAGCGCGATCAGCGTCGAGGGCGTGGCGATGACCACGCGGGCCGCCATCGCGCGTTCCAGCAAGCCGGGGTCCGATTCGACCGCTGCCGACAGGAAGACGTCGCCGGGGATGAACATCACCACGAAATCCGGCGTATCCGCCAGAAGGTCGTGATACCGCTTCGAGGACAGCATCCTGACGTGATCGGAAACCTGCCGCGCGTGGCGCGTGATCGCCACCTCGCGCGCCTCGGGCGTCTCGGCCTCGAGCGCATCGAGATACCCGTCGAGCGAGGTCTTGGCGTCGATCACCAGCGACCGGCCGCCCGGCATGCGCACGATGGCGTCGGGGCGTTGCAGCCCCTCCTCGGTGCGGTGGCTGGTCTCGGTCTCGAAATCGACGTGTTCGGCCATGCCGCTCAGCTCGAAGACCTGCCGCAGCTGCATCTCGCCCCAGCGCCCGCGGGTCTTGGGCGCGCGCAGCGCCTGCACCAGCTTGCGCGTCTCGCCCGAGAGCTGCGACTGGCCCAGCCGCAACTGCTCCACCTGCTCGCGGATCGCGCCATAGGCATCGGTGCGGTGCTTCTCCATCTCGCGCAGGATCGTGTCGAAGGCGCCCAGCTTCTCGTTCAGCGGCTTGACCATGCCGTCGATCGCCTTTTGCCTTGCGTCCAGTTCCGCCTTGGCGGTTTCGGAATGGGTGGCGAAGCGTTCGGTCACGCGGTCGAGGAAGGCCTTGGAATTGCCCTCCAGCACCTCGTTGGCCAGCGTCTTGAACTTGCCTTGCAACGCCTCGTTCAACCCGCGCAACTCCTCCAGCCTTGCGGCGTGGGTGCGCTCGACCGTTTCCAGCCGCGCCTCGGCTTGGTTCAGCGCGCCGAGCAGCCCGTCGCGCTCCTCGCGCGCCTCGGCCAGAGCCTGCTCCAGCTGCGGCAGGCGTTCGGCGCGGGCCTCCAGCACGGCGACCTGTCGGCGCAGGGCCTCACCGTCCGAAAGGTCGCGGCGGGCCTGACGCAGCTTCGCGCCACGCAGGATCAACGCGACAGCCAGACCGGCGGCGAGACACAGCGCCAGCACGAGATAGGCGGGAAGCGGATCGACCGAAGCCCCGAAGGGCGAGCTTGCGCGCAGGGACGCGGCGAGCCCGTCGAGGAAGGTGAAAAGAGGCGCGTTTTCCATGGTCTAGCTCCGCCCGAAGAGGCGTTCGATGTCGCTCAGCGACAGCGAGACCCATGTCGGCCGCCCGTGGTTGCACTGGCCCGATTTCGGAGTCGCCTCCATCTCGCGCAGCAGGGCGTTCATCTCGTCGGCGCTCATGCGGCGGCCCGTGCGCACCGACCCGTGACAGGCGATGCGGCTGAGCACCGCGTCGAGCCGCGCGCGCAAACCGTCCGACCGACCCAGCTCGTCGATCTCGTCCAGCATGTCGCGCAGAAGCGGCTCGGCGGCGACCTGTCCCAGAAGCGCCGGCACCTCGCGCACGGCGACGGAACCGGGGCCGAACCCCTCGATCACAAGGCCGAGCGCGGCAAGGTCCTCGGCATGCTCCAGCAGCCGCTCGGCATCGGCGCCAAGGCTCACGATCTCGGGGATCAAGAGCGCCTGCCGGGCGATGCCGTTGTCCGCCATCTGCCGCTTCAGCCGCTCGTAAACCAGCCGCTCATGGGCGGCATGGGCATCGACAAGGATCATCCCCGTCTCGGTCTGGGCGACGATGTAATTCTCGTGGATCTGCGCGCGCGCCGCGCCAAGCGGGCGGGCAACCGCCTCGGGCGCGGCCTCGGGTTCGACACGGGCAGAGGGGGCATCCCAAAGCGGGGCGGCCTCGGCCAGGCCTGGGGCCTGCCAGTCGCGCGCGCGGATCAGGCTCGCCTGCGAGGGGCGGTCCATCTGGTAGACGCGGGGGCGTCCGTCCGGCACCTCGGGTTCGGGCCGGAACGCGCCCAGCGTCGCCGCGCCCACGGTCGAAGAGGCCCGGTGCCCCGCACCCGCCAGCGCGTGGCGCAAGGCCGAGACGACCAGCCCGCGGGCAAGGCCGGGGTCGCGGAACCGCACCTCGGATTTCGCGGGATGGACGTTCACGTCCACCAGCGCGGGCGGGCAGTCGAGGAACAGCGCCACCGCCGGGTGGCGGTCGCGCGCCAGCACGTCCATGTAGCCCGCGCGCAATGCGCCGTAGAGCTGCCTGTCGCGCACGGGCCGCCCGTTGACGAAGAAGAACTGCGCGACGGCGGCGCCCCGCGAATAGGTGGGCAGGGCGGCATAGCCGGTCAGGCGCAGCCCCTCGCGCTCGGCCTCGATCCGCAGCGCGTTCTCGATGAACTCGCGCCCGATCAACCCGCGCAGACGGCCCGCCAAGGCGTCGAACAGGTCGCCGGTTTCCGGGTCCGCGCGCAGCGCGATGCGCTCGCCCTCGGTCATGTCCTTGAGAGTGAAGCCCACGCCCGGCTCGGCCATGGCCAGCCGTTTGACCACGTCGGAAATCGCCTGCATCTCGGCGCGGTCCGTGCGCATGAATTTCAGACGCGCGGGCGTGGCGTAGAACAGGTCGCGCAGCTCCACCACCGTGCCGCGGCTGAGGGCTGCGGGCCGCACGGCGGAGACCTCGCCGCCCGTGACGCGGATCTCGTGTGCCTCGCCGCCCGCGACGCGGCTGACGATCTTCAACCGGCCCACCGCGCCCAGCGAGGGCAGCGCCTCGCCGCGGAAGCCGAAGCTCTGGATGTTCAGCAGGTCCGAGCCGTCGATCTTGGACGTCGCATGCCGCGACAGCGCGAGCGGCAGATCCTCGGCCCCCATCCCGCAGCCGTCATCGGTGACGCGGATCAGGCTCTTGCCGCCGTGGGCCACCTCGATCAGCACGCGCCGCGCGCCCGCGTCCAGCGCGTTCTCGACAAGCTCCTTCACCGCCGAGGCAGGGCGCTCCACGACCTCGCCCGCGGCGATACGGTTGATCGCGGTCTCATCCAGTTGCCGGATGACAGGACGGCTTATCTTGGGGTCGTCGAGGGACATGCCGCAAAACCTAGCATGCCCCGCCCCAACGATCCAATCCCTGCGCGGTCAGTTTCCGGGGGATAACCCCTCGGGCTGGCCGACGACGACGAAATGCAGCGCCTCGGGGCGCAAGAGCCGGGCGGCGACCCGGCGCACATCCTCCAGCGTCACCGCCTCGACATAGGAATTGCGGTTCACGATGTAATCGGCGGGCATGTCGTCGGACTGCATCGCCGCAAGGATGCCAGCGATGCTTGCGTTGCTGTCGAAGCGGAGCGGGTAGTCGCCGGTCATGTAGCGCTTGGCGGCGTCCAGTTCCTCTTGGGTGATGCCGTTTTCCGCAAGGTCCGCCCATTGCGCGCGCACCACTTCCATTGCCTCGGCCACGAGCGCGTTCGACGACGAGAACTGCCCCAGCACAGCGGGCGACAGGTCGGCCAGAGACAGGAAACTGCCGATCCCGTAGGTCAGGCCGCGCTCGACGCGCACCTCCTCCATCAGGCGCGAGCGGAAGCCGCTGCCGCCAAGAACCTGGTTCAGCACGAAGGCCGCGAAAAAGTCGGGATCATCCCGTTCGATCCCGGCATGGCCGAAATAGGCGACCGATTGGGGGCTGGGGAAGGTCTCGACCGTGGTGCCGCCGGTCAGGGCGAACTCGGCCATCTCCGGGCGTGGCGGGGCCTCGGCGGGCAGATCGCCGAGGATACGGTCGATCAGCGCGCCCAGCTCCTCGGGCGTGATGTCGCCCGCGGCGCCCACGGCCACCCGCCCCCGCGTCAGCGCGGCGCGGTGGGCGGAAAGGATATCCTCGCGCGTCAGCGCCGCGACGCTCTCGAGCGTGCCTTCCTGCGCCGAGCCATAGGGATGGTCGCCATAGGCCAAGGCGTTGAAGGTGGCGCTTGCGATCTCGCTCGGGTCGCGGGCGTCACCCTCGATGATCGAGGTGACCTGCCCGCGCACGCGCTCGATCGCCGTTTCGTCGAAGCGGGGCTCGGCCAGGGCCGCGCGCAGAAGGTCGGCGGCCTCGTCGCGGTTCTGCGTCAGCATCTGCGCGCTGACCACCACCGCGTCGCGGTAGGTGTCGAAGGAGAACCGCGCGGCCAGCCCTTCGACCGCGGCGCCGAAGGCCTGCGCGTCCATGTCGGCGGCACCTTCTTCCAGAAGGCCGGTCATCAGAAAGGTCGCCCCCCGCTTGTCCACAGGATCCAGCGAACTGCCGCCGACGAACCAGAACTCCAGCGCGACGAAGGGGATGGAGGGGTCCTCGACCAGCCAGGCCTCGATGCCGCCGGGCGACACGATTTCCTCGATCTCGATCGTGGCCCAAGCCGGCAGGGCGAGGCTGAGCGCCGTCAGGGCGGCGGCGAGACGCGCGATCATTGGCTGACCTCCAGGGATGTTTCGGCAGGCTCGGGCGGGCGCATCAGGTGCCCCGTCACCGTCGCCGGATCGTCGAAGAGCCGCCGCGCGGCCGCCATCACGTCTTCGGGCGTCACCGCGGCCAGCACGTCGGTCCAGCCTTCGGCATCCGCAAGGGTCAGGCCGCTGGTCAGGTCGACCCCGTAGGACCGCGCAAGGCCCTGCGTGTCATCCTCGGCGAAGATCTCGTTGGCCTCGATCCGAAAGCGGATGCGGGCAAAATGATCGGGGTCGATCCCCTCGGACAGGAATGTTTCGACCATGCGCCACAGATCGGCCTCGGCCTCGTCCAGCGAGATGCCGGGCACGGGAACATTGACCATGGTGAAGCTCGACCGGTCGACGCTGGTGGAATCGTAGAACACCGCCGCGTAGAGCGAGCGTTCCTCCTCGACCTGCAGGCGGCGCGCGAACAGCGAGGTCTGGCTGCCACCGCCCAGAAGCTCGGCGAGAAAGACCAGGGCCGCGGCCTCGGCCTGGTCGCCGGGTTCGCGCACGGGGGCCAGCATCTGGATCGAGACATAGGGGTTTGCGACCCGCTCATCCGCGTAGTCCACCCGGCGGTCGGCGATATGGGGCGGTTCGGTCGGGCGCAGTCGCGGGGGCAGTGTGTCCGAGGCGGGGATCGGGCCGTAATGCTCCTCGGCCAGCGCCAGCACCTCCTCGGGCGTGACATCGCCCGCGACGATCAGGATCGCGTTGTTGGGGTGATACCACGTGTCGTAGAAGGCGCGGGCGTGCTCGATCGTCAGCCCCTCCATCTCGTGGCGCCATCCGATGATCGGGATGCCGTAGGGATGGTTGAGATAAAGCGCCGCGGCCATCTGCTCGTTGAACAGCGCGCCGGCGGAGCTGTCGGTGCGCTGCGCGCGCTCTTCGATGATGACGCTGCGCTCGGTGTCGACCTCGACCGGATCGAAGACGAGGTTGCGCATCCGGCCGGCCTCCATCTCCATCATCAGGCCGAGGCGGTCGGCGGCGACGCGCTGGAAATAGGCGGTGTAATCCCAGCTGGTGAACGCGTTGTCGGACCCGCCGTTGGCCTCGACGACCCTCGAAAACTCGCCAGAGGCGAGCGTGTCGGTCGCCTTGAACATCAGGTGCTCGACGAAATGGGCGATACCCGATTGCCCCGGCGGCTCGTCCGCGGCGCCGACCCGATACCACAGCATGTGGGTGACGGCGGGGGCGCGGGTATCTTCGATCACCACCACCTGCATGCCGTTTTCCAGCATGAATTCCGAAGGCGCGCCCGCGGCCAGCGCCGTCATCGGTGTCAGTGTCAGGGCGATCTTCAGACCAAGGGCCAGCACGACACGACGCAGCATGCGCATCCTCCGGGTTACAAGCGTGAGATGGAAGATATGTGCGTCGGGCGTCGCATCAACCGCAGCTGACGCCGACGTGAGCGGTCACTCGAACAGCTCTTGCGGCGGGGCGGCGGGTGTGCGGATGCCGGCGCGGCGCAGGCGCTCCAGCTCGGCGTAGCGGTCCAGCGCGAGGGGACGGTAGGCGCGGAAGTAGACATTGGTGTTGAAGATCCGCTCCAGCAGGCGTCCGTCGTTGCGGCGGCGGAACTCCAGATCCTCGGCGGCCAGCGTGCCGCGGATGTCGGGCGAGACGCCGAAGCGCGACGCGTAGGTGATCACGTCGCCCGAGGCGCGCGCGGCCCGTTCGGGGTTGCCGCCCAACGCGCGGATCGCGTCCCCTTCGGGGTCGGGATCGGTGCGGTTCACGCCACCGGGGGTGGGCGGCGGAAGCTCGCGCATGTTTTGCGGGATCTCGATCGGTTCGGTCGGCAGGACCGAAAACTCGTCCGGGCCGGATTCGGTGTTGCGCAGGTTCATCAGCCGCGGATCGCCGGACCCGCCGCATGCCGCCAGCGCGACCAGCGCGGCCCCAAGCGTCAGTGTCAAGATCAGGCGCGGCATCATGCGGTCCTTCGTCATCCTTGGCGTCGGGGTCTAACGCAAATCTCAGGCGTCGTCACGGGGCATCTTGCTGTCATTGGCGAAGATCAGCAAGCCGAAGGCGCCCGCGAATATGCCGATGTCGGCCACGTTGAAGGCGAACGGGTTCTGGATACCGCAACATGACATGTTCAGAAAGTCCGCCACGGCCCCGTAAAGCAGCCGGTCCAGCGTGTTGCCCAGTGCGCCGCCGACAACCGCGCCCGCCGAGATCAGGGCGATGGGGCGCGTCAACCCGTTGCGCGCCCACCACAACAGCCAGGCCGTGATCGCCACGGCGATGGCCACGAGAATCCAGCGCGTGCCCTCGGGCCCGCCCGAGAACAGGCCGAAATTGATGCCCGTGTTCCAGCCCATGACGAAGACGAGATAGGGGGGAAAGACCTCGATCACGCCGCGCGTGGCGAGGTCCATCGCGTGCACGACCGCGTATTTCGACAGCTGGTCGAGCGCGAACCAGATCGCGGCGGAGATCAGGACAAGGCGCATGGCATTTCCCACGGCTGGGCGTTTTCATGGGGATAGGACATCGTGCGACGGAAGGCCAGCGCGCGCCTGTTCAGTGCCGGAAGTGGCGCATGCCGGTGAAGACCATGGCGAGCCCTGCCGCGTCGGCGGCCGCGATGACCTCCTCGTCGCGCATCGACCCGCCGGGCTGGATCACCGCCGTCGCCCCCGCCTCGGCCGCGGCCATGAGGCCGTCGGCGAAGGGAAAGAACGCGTCGGAGGCCACGACCGAGCCGCGGGCCGGCGTCTCGGGCAGGCCCAGCTCGGCGCCCATGCGGCCGGCCTTGAGGGCCGCGATGGTCGAGCTGTCCACGCGGCTCATTTGCCCCGCGCCGATGCCCACGGTCGCGCCGTCCCGGACGTAGACGATCGCGTTCGACTTGACATGCTTGGCCACGGTCCAGGCGAACCGCAGGTCGGCGAGTTCGGCGCTGGTCGGCGCGCGCCTTGTGACGACGCGCAATTCATCGGGGTCGATCTGGCCGGTGTCCTTGTCCTGCACCAGGAACCCGCCCGCGACCTGCTTCCACGCGGTCACCGGCGCGCGCGGATCGGGCAGCGCGCCCGTCGTCAGCAGGCGCAGGTTCTTCTTGCCGGCAAAGATCGCGCGGGCGTCGGCGTCGGCGTCAGGGGCGATCACGACCTCGGTGAAGATCTTGACGATCTCCTCGGCGGTGGCCGCGTCAAGCGTGCCGTTCAGCGCGACGATGCCGCCAAACGCGCTGGTGCGGTCGCAGTCGAAGGCCTTTTGGTAGGCCTCGGACAGCGTCGCGCCGCGCGCCACGCCGCAGGGGTTGGCGTGCTTGATGATCGCGACGGCGGGGCCGTCCGCGGCCGCGAATTCGGCGACCAGCTCGAAGGCCGCGTCGGTGTCGTTGATGTTGTTGTAGCTCAGCTCCTTGCCCTGGTGCTGCACGGCGGTGGCGACGCCGGGGCGGCCGGAGCCATCCACGTAGAAGCTCGCCGCCTGGTGCGGGTTCTCGCCGTAGCGCATGGTCTGCCTGAGTGTGCCGGCGAAAGCACGGCGGCGCGGCGCGGCATCGCCATGGGCGCCCGCCATCCAAGCCGACACTGCGGCGTCATAGGCCGCCGTGCGGGCATAGGCGGTGCGCGCCAGCCGCTGGCGGAAGGGCAGCGTGGTGCCGCCGTTGGCCGCCAGTTCGGCCAGCACATCGGCGTAATCCTCGGTATCGACCACAACCGAGACAAAAGTGTGGTTCTTGGCCGCCGCGCGGATCATCGCGGGGCCGCCGATGTCGATGTTCTCGATGCAGCTGTCGTAATCGGCGCCCGAGGCGACGGTCGCCTCGAACGGATAGAGGTTCACGACCAGCAGGTCGATCGCGTCGATCCCGTGCGCATCCATCGCGGCCCTGTGCTCGGTGTTGTCGCGCAGCGCCAGAAGCCCGCCATGCACCATCGGGTGCAGCGTCTTGACGCGGCCGTCCATCATCTCGGGAAAGCCCGTCACCTCGGCCACGTCGCGCACCGGCAGGCCCGCCTCGCGGAGCGCCTTGGCGGTGCCGCCCGTCGACAGCAACTCGACCCCCGCGGCATCCAGCGCCGTGGCGAAGTCGATCAGCCCGGTCTTGTCCGACACGGAAATCAGCGCGCGGCGCAGGGGCACGGTGGTCATGGGGGATGTCCTTTTCAGTCGTCTTGCTCATCCGCGCCGGGTGCCGCCAGAAGGCCCACGGGGCGCGCGAGCGTCCAGCTCACGGCGCTGCCATAGCCGGTCAGGTGACCGGTGAGAACGATCTGTTTTGTCGCGCGCGGCTTGACCCGTGCGCCGTCCAGATAGACCGAAGGCTCGAGCGTCAGAACCGCCTCGCCGCCGTAGCGAAAGACCCAGGTCTCGCGCCCCGGCAACTGGATCGACACCGCGGTGCCGCCCATGTCGATCTCGGCGCTGGCATCGGGGTGGAGGTGAAACCGCACGGCGTAGCGCAGCCCGGTGTCGCCGGGCAGGCGCGCAAGCACCCGGTCCAGCGTGGCACGGTCGCGTTCGGTCATCGCGGCCAGCCCGTCCTCGCCGCGCAACAGGCTGCCGTCGCGGTCCAGTTGCAGCGAGCGCAGATGGACCAGCCCATGCGTCCTGCGCCAGCCGTCATGGGAGAGGGCGAGGCCATCGGCGGTCTTCATCTCGGCCTGCTGCACCTCGACCGTCTCGGGGCCCGAGACGAAATCCTGTTTCTCGGGCACCTCGCGGTCGCCGCCGCGGGCAAGCCGCGCGCTGGCGTAGCCCGTCAGCGACAGGGTCGAATGGCTGGCCGTCGCGCGGCCCGCCCGCCGCCAGCCCGCGCCGAAGCGCCGCCCGGAGCCGGCCGAGACGATCACCGGCTGACGGCCCGAGACCAGCTCGAAGGCCAGGGTCGAGGCATGGGCATCGAAACTGCCCGGCCCCAGCATCGGCGCGGCGGCATCCACGATCAGCGACACGCGCCGCCCGCCCAGCCGGGCATAGCCCATCGCCAGCCCCTTGACCCGCGAAGGCCGCACGTTGGACCGCGCAAGCGCCGCGTCCAGCCGCCCCGGCGCGCCCTTGCCGCCGCCGTGCATCCGCACCAGCGTGCCATCGGCATGGCGCAGGCTGCGCAGCGTGGGGGCGATGCGCAGGATCGCGGTGTCGATCGCGGGATCGCGCGGCTTGCCGATATCCTTGAGGATCGCCGCGACCCAGGTGAGCAGGTGAAAGACCTCGAGCAATTCCTCGGGGTTGCGCGTCACGATGCCACCGCTGGCGTCGATCTGCTGCACGCATTCCTGTGCGAGGGCCGTGAGCGCGGGTTTTAGGCCCGTCTCCATCCCCGTCAGCGCGCAGGCGGAATAGGCGAGGCCGGCCAGCGCCTCGAATCGCGGCAACCCGCGGCGGGTGTGGCGCCAGCGCGCCTGCAACACGCCGCCCTGCCGGGCAAGCGCTGCGAAGAAACGGCGGCGATCCTCGGGCGTCTGGCCGTTCATCAGGAAGAGCGCATGGGTGATCCACCGCATCTGTCGCCGCCCGGTCAGGTCGGGCGTCCAGCCGGGGCCGCGCCCGCCCCCGTAGCGCTTGAGCCAGCCCGAGAGCCAGGCCTGTGCGGTCTTGCGCCCCGCGCCGCCCGGCACGGTGGCCAGATCGTCGAGCCAGTCGAACCCGTGCAGCGCCTCGAGAAAGGCCTCGTTCGGCGGCGGGATGTCCCAGGGCAGGCGGCCCTGCGCCTCGACCAGCCGCCCGCCGAGCACGAGGTTGCCGGCCATCATCTGCCGCCCCCGCGCCTCGGAGCCTGCAAAGCTGGGCTCGGGCTGCCAGATGAAGCCGCGGATGCGCGGCCCCGTGACGCCCGCCCGCCACGCCGCCCAGCGGTCGGACAGCCGCACGTCGCCCGCGGCGGGCGGTGCAGGGGTGTCGGTCTCGTTCGGGTCGGCCATATGGGGCTGCTGCTCGATCATGGGCTTTTGCGGGGCAGGATACGCGCGGCCCCGCGCGCTGTCACGGGCGGGTGAGCGCGGCCATGTAGAAGCCGTCGATCCCGCCGATATCCGGCCAGTGATCGGGGCGCAGGCGCAACCCGCCCTCGGGGCTGTGCCACGTGTCGTCGCCGCCCAGCGCCGTGGCATCGGCGGGGATGACGCGCAGCCCCTCGTGCCGTTTCAGCGCGGCGCTGACCTGGAACTCGCCTTCGACGGGGAGAAGGGAACAGGTGCAGTAGACGAGCGAGCCGCCCGGTTTCAGGAGGGTCAGCGCGTGGTCGATCAGCCGCATCTGAAGGCGGGTCAGAGGCTCCACCTCGGTCCAGCTCTTGACATGCGGCAGGTCGGGGTGGCGGCGGATCGTTCCGCTTGCGGTGCAGGGCGCATCGAGCAGGATCGCGTCGTAGGGCGCAGCGTCATGCTCCAACGCGTCGGCGGTGATCAACTCGGCCTGCAGGCCGGTGCGGGCGAGGTTCTCGCGCACGCGGCCCATGCGCGGCTCGGACAGATCCAGCGCGGTAACCTCGGCGCCCATGGCCGCCAGTTGCATCGTCTTGCCACCGGGGGCGGCGCAGAGGTCGAGGGCGCGCTTGCCCGCCACATCACCCAGCAGCCGCACGGGCAGGGCCGCGGCGGCGTCCTGCACCCAGAGCTTGCCTTCCGCATAACCCGGTAGCGCCGTGACCTGCGTGCCGGGGGGCATCCGAAGGCTGCCGGTGGGCAGGCGCGTGGCCCCGGGGATGTCCGGGGTTTCCCCCGGTTTCACGGTCAGGTCGATGGGCGGCAGGGCGACATGCGCGGCCTCGATGGTGCGCAGCACCTCGGCGCCCCAGCGCTTCTTGACCGGCCCGCCGATCCAGCCCGGCAGGCGCTGCGGCGGGGCATGGGCCAACCGCTCCGGCCCCTCGGCGGCGACCTTGCGCAACACGGCGTTGACCATGCCGCCCATACGGGCGGTCTTTTTCCCGCGCTTGGTCAGCGTCACCGCGCTGTCGACGACGCCATGGGCGTCTTCGCCCGCGATCAGCAGCTCGGCTGCGGCCAGCCGCAGGATCAGAAGCGCGGGCAGCGGCGGCTTGCGGTCGAGATAGGGGGCGAGGCAGGCATCGAGCGGCTCGAGGTTGCGCAGGACGAGCGAGGCAAGCCGCGCCGCGCGTGCCGCATCGCCCGGCGCAAGCCGCGTGTCGGCGGGCAGATGCGCCAGCATCCGACGCTCGCGCAGCACCCAGTCCAGTGCCCTCAGTGCGGCCTTGCGTGCCTCCAGCGCCATGTCCGAACCCTTGTTCCCGAAGCCCCGCCGCGTATATCACGGGGGACACGGCGACAAGGACCGATGCCATGAGCGACCAGCCAGCCCCCCGTGACACCTCGCACCTGCCACCCGCGGCGCAGCGCGCGCTGGCCGAGGCCGAGGCGCGCCGCAAGACCGCCAAGGAGATGGAGCTGCCGACCGAACTGGGCGGCCGCAAGGGCCCCGAGCCGGTGCGCTACGGCGATTGGGAGAAAAAGGGCATCGCCATCGATTTCTAGCTTTGGCGGGTCTTGAGCAGCAGCGCCAGCGGCAGGCCGCAGCTGACCCCGATGCCGAAGGTCGCGGGGATGACCAGCAGGAACCAGCGGTTGCCGCGGACCGCTTCCACCAGCGCCCAGATCGTCAGCGCGATGGCGGCGATGGTCAGGTCATAGACCAGCGCGGTGGTGGCGTCGTTGACATACCACGCGTCGATCATTGCGCCGAGCGACCAGCCGTTGGCGTCGAACCACGCGTAGAAATACGTCCAGGGCAGGATCGCGCCGACGATGACGAGGGCAAGGTAGACGAGGCGCAGGGGCATGGGGGTCACTCCGTATCAGGGTGGCATGTCAGCTAGCGCATCGCGCAGCCCTTCGCCACAAATCCCTGCGACACCGTGATGCCGCGTCACGATTGACCCGCGGGCTAGGTTTCCCTACGCAGTCGCGAAACATTATTGCGTGAGCCGCCGCCAAACGCGGCCCTGACGGGAGCCAGGGGTAACGAAATGTCCGAGATCGAACGCGAAAGCATGGAATACGACGTCGTCATCGTCGGTGCAGGCCCCGCGGGCCTGTCGGCCGCGATCCGGCTGAAACAGATCGACGCCGACCTGAATGTCGTGGTCCTCGAAAAAGGCTCCGAGGTGGGGGCGCATATCCTGTCGGGCGCGGTGCTGGACCCGGTGGGCCTGAACCAGCTGATCCCCGACTGGAAGGAAAAGGGCGCGCCGATCACGGTGCCCGTGCGCGAAGACAGCTTTTACATGCTGGGTGAAGGCGGGCAGATGCGCATCCCCAATTCCATCATGCCCGGCCTGATGAACAACCATGGCAACTACATCGTCAGCATGGGCAATGTCTGCCGCTGGCTGGCCGAACAGGCCGAGGGGATGGGCGTCGAGATCTTCCCCGGCATGTCCTGTTCCGAGATCGTCTATGGCGAAAACGGCGAGGTGAAGGGCGTGGTCGCGGGCGAGTTCGGCCGCAACCCCGACGGCACGCCCGGCGACGGCTACGAGCCGGGGATGGAGCTGCACGGCAAATACGTGCTGCTGGGCGAAGGCGTGCGCGGCTCGCTCACCAAGGAGGTGCTGGCGAAATACGACCTTCAGGCCGGGAAAGACCCGCAGAAATTCGGCCTCGGCATGAAGGAAATCTGGGAGATCGACCCGGAAAAGCACAAGCCCGGAAAGGTCGTCCACACGATGGGCTGGCCCCTTGGCAAGAACGCGGGCGGCGGATCGTTCATCTACCACCTCGACAACAACCAGGTCTACGTCGGTTTCGTCGTCCACCTGAATTACGAGAACCCGCACCTGTACCCCTACATGGAGTTCCAGCGCTTCAAGCATCACCCGATGGTGGCCGAGCTTCTGAAGGGCGGAAAGCGCATCGCCTACGGCGCGCGCGCGATCAGCGAGGGCGGCTGGCAGTCGATGCCCAAGGCCGTGGCGCCGGGCGTGGCGATCCTTGGCTGTGGCGTGGGGCTGGTGAACGTGCCGCGGATCAAGGGCAACCACAACGCGATGCTGTCGGGCATCGAGGCCGCCGAGGCCGCGGCGGCGGCGATTGCCGCGGGCCGGGCGGGTGACGAGCTGACCGTCTATGACGATTACCTGCACAAGGACGGGCCGATCGCGAAGGACCTGAAGCCGGTGCGCAACGTCAAGCCGCTCTGGTCGAAATACGGTCTGCTGGGCGGTCTGGGCCTTGGCGGGCTCGACATGTGGACGAACAGCCTTCTGGGCTTTTCGGTCTTCGGCACGATCAGCCACGGCAAGTCGGATGCCGAGGCGACGGGGAAGGCCAAGAATTTCAAGCCGATCGACTATCCCAAACCCGATGGCGTCCTGAGCTTCGACCGGTTGACCAATGTCAGCTACTCGATGACCAACCACGAGGAAAGCCAGCCCGCGCACCTGACGCTGAAGGACGCGAGCGTGCCCATCGCCGTGAACTGGCCCGAGTATGCCGAGCCCGCGCAGCGGTATTGCCCGGCGGGCGTCTACGAGGTGGTCGAGGAGGAAGGCAAGGACGCGCGCTTCGTCATCAACTTCCAGAACTGCGTCCATTGCAAGACCTGCGACATCAAGGACCCGTCGCAGAACATCCACTGGAAAGTGCCGCAGGGCGGAGACGGGCCGAACTACCCGAACATGTGACCGGGTTTTCGCGCGCCGGGGCGGGCGGGCGCATTGCCCTTGTGCCGCCTCGGCCCTAGTCTCTCCCGGAACACCGGGAGACCGCCATGCCCTATCGCATCCTGCCTGCCCTGCCGATCGTGCTGTCGCTCGGCTTGTCCGCGCCCGTATCGGCGCAGGACATCGGGCCGGGTCTGGCCGGTTCCTACCTGGCGGCGCGCACCGCGGTGATCGATGGCGACCACCGTGCGGCGGCGGTTTATTTCGAGAATGCGCTGGCCGCCGACCCTGGTAACCCGATGCTGATCGGCAACGCGATCTTCGCCAATGCCGCGTTGGGGCATTGGGGCCGCGCCTCGGACATCGCCGACATGATGCCCGACAGCGACGAGGGGCAGGAACTGGTGCACCTGGTCCGGATGGTGCAGGGTCTTGCCGCCGGTGACCTGATCGGCGTGCGTGCGGCGATCGAAGCGGGTCAGGGCGCAGGGCCCTTCATCGACGAGCTGGCGCTGGGCTGGATCTACCTGGGCGAGGGCGACATGCGCCGCGCGACCCAGACGTTCGAGGCGATCGCAGAGGATGGGGCGCTGGCCGATATCGCCTACACGCATCTGGCGCTGGCCCGCGCGGCCGTAGGTGATTTCGAGGGTGCCGACGCGATCCTGTCGGGTGCGGCGGTCGGCCCGCTCGGGGTGAGCGAACGCTCGATCCGCGCGCATGCCGAGGTTCTCGTGCAGCTGGATCGCCGCGCCGAGGCGTTGGAACTGCTGGACATGTTCACGAGCCAGGTGCCCGACCCCGCGCTTCTGGCCCTGCAGGCACGCCTTGCCGCGATGACCGAAACGCCGCCCTACGGTTTCATCACCACGGCCAGCCAGGGTCTGGCCGAGGTGTTCTACACCATTGCGCGCGCGCTCGGCAGTGAGGCGGGATCGACCACGCTTCCGCTGCTTTATGCCCGCGCCGCCCATGGCATCGACCCGGCCCATACCGAGGCTCTGCTTCTGGCCGGCCAGCTGCTGATGGAGGCCGACCAATACATCCTTGCCGCCGATGCCTTCGCCGAGGTTCCTGCGGGCGACCCGCAATTCGTCGAGGCACAGCTTGGCCGCGCCGATGCCTACCTCGAAAATGGCGAGGAAGAGAGTGCGGTCACGACCTTGACCGAGCTGGCCGAGGCTCATGGCGACCTCGCCACGGTTCAGGCCGCCTTGGGCGACGCGCTGCGCCGCACCGATCAATGCGCGCCCGCGGTCGAGGCCTACACGGCGGCCCTCGACCTCGTGGACATCACGCAGGAGCGCTACTGGTTCCTGTATTTCACGCGTGGCATCTGTCACGAACAACTGGACGATTTCATCGCCTCCGAGGCCGACTTCCGGCAGGCGCTGGTGCTGAACCCGGAGCAACCGCAGGTTCTGAACAACCTTGGCTATTCACTGGTCGAACAGCGCCGCAACCTCGACGAGGCGCTGGGCATGATCGAGCGCGCGGTCGAGTTGCGGCCGGACTCGGGCTACATCGTCGACAGCCTGGGTTGGGTCTTCTACCGCCTCGGACGGTTCGAGGAGGCCGTGGCGCCGATGGAGCGCGCGGTCGAACTTCTCCCGACGGACCCGATCGTCAACGACCACCTCGGCGACGTCTACTGGATGGTCGGACGCCAACGCGAGGCGCGCTTCCAGTGGGAGCGCGCGCTGAGCTTCGCGCCCACCGATGACGACGCCGCCCGCATCCGCCGCAAGCTCGAGATCGGGCTGGACAGGGTGCTCGAGGACGAGGGCGGGGTGGGCGAGACGCAGTGAGGCTGTTCGCGCCCGCCAAGGTCAATCTCGCGCTGCACGTGACGGGGCGGCGCGATGACGGGTATCACCTGCTCGACTCGATCGTGGTCTTCGCGGGCGTGGGCGACTGGCTGACGCTGATGGACTCGGATGCGCTGTCCTTGACCGTGACCGGCCCGAGGGCGGGCGGCGTGCCCGCCGACCGGCGCAACCTGATCTGGCGCGCCGCCGAGCTGTTCCCGCCGGGGCGGGGGGCCGCGATCACGCTGGACAAACACCTGCCCCATGCTGGCGGGATCGGGGGTGGCTCCGCCGACGCGGCGGCCGCCATTTCCGGCCTGTCGCAGTTGTGGGGGCTGGCGATGCCGGGCGACGCGGCGATCCTGTCGCTGGGCGCCGATGTGCCGGTCTGCGTGGTGCGGCGGCCCTCGCGCATGTCGGGCATCGGCGAGGTGCTGGAGCCGTTGCCGCCCCTGCCGCCGCTCTGGCTGGTGCTGGTCAACGCGGGTGTCGAGGTGCCGACGGGCGCGGTGTTTTCCGCGTTGGAGCGGCGCGACAACCCGGCACTGCCCACGATCCCGGCAAGGGGTTGGGCCGATGCGGCGGCGCTGGTGGACTGGCTGTGCCGGACGCGCAACGACCTCGAGCCGGCCGCGCGCGGGCAGGTGCCCGTGATCGGCGAGGTTCTGGACGCGCTGGAGGGGCGGCCCGGTTGCCTCATGGCGCGCATGTCGGGGTCTGGCGGCACCTGTTTCGCTCTCTTCGCCGGTGCGGAGGCCGCGGGGCAGGCCGCGCGGGACATTGCCGGGCGGCGCCCCGACTGGTGGGTGGTCGACGCACCGCTGCTTGGGTGCGCCCAAGATCTTGCATGAGAATTTTGCAAAGATCTTGTAGAAGAAATCAGCTCAGTCGCGCGACCACGTAATCCGCAAGATCGTGCATCATGTCGCGCAGGGGATGCTCGGGCAGGAGGGTCAAGGCCTCTTGCGCCCGTGCGGCCCAGCCAAAGGCCTCGTCCCGGGTTTCCTCGAGCGTGCCGTGGCGCAGCAGGAGGGTCATGGCCTGCTCGAGGTCGCCATCACGCTGCTCGCCCTTTTCGATGGTCCGCACCCAGAAGGCGCGTTCGGCCTCGTCGGCGCGCGCCACCGCGCGGATCACCGGCAGGGTCAGTTTCCGCTCGCGGAAGTCGTCGCCGGTGTTCTTGCCGATCTCGCCGGTGCTGCCGCCCCAGTCGAGCAGGTCGTCGGCCATCTGGAAGGCGATGCCGAGCCCGTCGCCATAGGTCGCCAGCGCCTGCACCACATCGTCGGGCTGACCGGCGATGACGCCGCCGACCTCGCAGGCCGCCTCGAACAGCGCGGCGGTCTTGCCGCGGATGACCTGCAGGTAGATGACCTCGGTCGTGGCGAGGTTCATCGCGGCGGTCAGCTGCAAGACCTCGCCCTCGGCGATCACGGCCGCCGCGTTCGACAGGATGTTCAGAACCCGCAGGTTCCCGGTCTCGACCATCAGCTGGAAGGATCGCGCGAACAGGTAGTCGCCCACCAGCACGCTCGACTTGTTGTCCCAGAGCAGATTGGCGGTGGGCCGCCCGCGCCGCTTCTGGCTTTCGTCGACCACGTCGTCATGGAGCAGCGTGGCGGTGTGGATGAACTCCACCGTCGCGGCCAGTTTCTGATGCGCGTCGCCCTCGTAGCCGCAGAGCCGCGCGGCGGCGAGCGTCAGCATCGGGCGCACGCGCTTGCCGCCCGCCTCGACCAGGTGGGCGGTCACCTCGGGGATGCGGGGGGCGTGTTTCGACGCCATGCGGTCGCGGATCAGACCGTTGACGGCCGCAAGGTCCCCCGCAAGGGCCGCCTGCATCCGCTCGTGCGGCTTGGTGGCTGCATCGTCGAGGCTCATCCGCCTCTCCTCCCCCGGTGTCCCCGTCTCGACAAGGCGACGGTGGATGCCTACATCACTGACATGCTCGAGATCATGCGCAGCAACGACCCCACCGAGATCGCCTTCGCCTCGGCGCTTTTGTCCGGCGAGGATATAGAGGTGTTCGAGATGGACGTCCACATGAGCGCGCTGGAGGGGTCCATCGGCATTTTGCCGCGGCGGCTGCTGGTGCGGCGTGCCGACGCGCATCGCGCGCGGATCGTGCTGCGCGACAACGACCTGCCGGTGAGCGAGTGAGTGCGACGACGCGCGACGCCTTTCTGGGCGGTCGGCTGGTGATCGAGCAACCCCGCGCGGGCTACCGCGCGGCGACCGATCCGGTTTTCCTTGCAGCCGCTTGCCCCGCAAAGGCGGGGGACAGCGTGCTGGAACTGGGCTGTGGCGTGGGCACGGCGGCGCTGTGTCTGGCCGCGCGGGTGCCGGGGGTTGTGCTGACGGGCGTGGAGCGGCAGGGCGATTACGCCGCTTTGGCACGATCCAACGCCGCGGTGGCCGGGGTGGAAATGGGGGTGGTCGAGGCCGACCTTGCCCTGTTGCCAGCCGATCTGCGCGCGCAGAGCTTCGATCATGTGCTGGCCAACCCGCCTTTCTTCGCGGCGGGCGACGGGACGGCGGCGCGCGATCCGGGCCGCGAGGCGGCGAACCGGGAAGAGACGCCGCTGCCGGTCTGGATCGCCACGGCGCGCGCGCGGCTGCGGCCCAAGGGCTGGCTGACGCTGATCCACCTCGCCGAGCGGTTGCCCGAGTGCCTGTCGGCGCTGGAGGGGTTCGGCGCGGTCAGCGTGCTTCCGTTGCAGCCGCGGCCCGGGCGCGATGCGGGGCGCGTGGTGATCCGGGCGCGGAAAGGGGCGCGCGCGCCCTTTCGCCTGTTGGCGCCGCTCACGATCCATGAGGGCACCGCGCATGGGCGCGATGCGCCCGATTACAGCCCGATCGCCGAGGCGGTGCTGCGCCACGGCGCGGCGCTGCCCTTCGATTGACCGGCGATCCTTCGCATTGAAGATATCCTTTTGGTTGTTTTGCGTGACACGACTCAGCTTCCGTGCTGCACTTGTCACACGACCGACATCAACGAGAGGAGGACATCCATGTCGCTAGGCGCTCACCTGCAGGAACTCAAGAGGAAGCACGCCCATCTCTCGGCCAAGGTGGAAGAGGCGCAGCGCAGCCCCGGCACCGACGACCTTGCCATCCGCGAGTTGAAAAAGGAAAAACTGCGCCTGAAGGAAGAGATTACCCGGCTCGACAGCTGAGCCGCGCGGGCCGCGCCCCGGGTTCGGGGGCGGCCCATCGCATCCGGCCTGATGCGTGGCTCCGGTCGCGTCAGCGTGCTTTTTGCGTCCGACCACAGCCTTGCGTTTCACGAAACCCGGGAATGCCGAACCGGCAGTGGTAAGGTCATCATTGCTGACCCATATCTCGTCTCAAGGGAGGTCAAGGAATTGACCTGAAAGGACGAGACAGATGGAAAGCTTTGCACACACCCCCGAAATGCGCGCCCGGATCGCGGCGGCCCGGCAGGAATGCGCCACCTATTTCTGGCGCGGCGTGGCCTCTCTCTTCACCCGCCGCTGAGCTGCGGAAGAGGCATGAAAAAGGCCGGGGTCCTGCCCCGGCCTTTGTCGTTCCAGGCTTGCTCGTTCAGACGAAGAACTGCGCCCCGTTGGCCGAGATGGTCGAGCCGTTGATGAAGCCCGACTGCTCGGAGGCCAGGAAGACCACGCAGCGCGCAATCTCCTCGGGTTCGCCCAGGCGGCCCGCCGGGATGCCCGCGACGATCTTGGCGCGCACCTCCTCGGGGATGGCCATGACCATTTCGGTGGCGATGTAGCCGGGGCAGATCGCATTGGCAGTGATGCCTGCGCGCGCGCCTTCCTGCGCGAGGCTTTTCACGATGCCCAGATCGCCCGCCTTGGTGGCGGCATAGTTCACCTGACCGAATTGCCCCTTCTGCCCGTTGATCGACGAGATCACGATCACGCGGCCGAACTTGCGCTCGCGCATGCCGGGCCAGACCGGGTGGACGGTGTTGAAGACGCCGGTCAGGTTGGTGTCGACCACCTCTTTCCACTGCTCGGGCGTCATCTTGTGGAAGGGCGCGTCTCGGGTGATGCCCGCGTTGGCGACGACCACGTCGATGGGCCCCAGATCGGCCTCGACCTGCGCGATGCCGGCCTTGGACGAGTCGTAATCGGCCACGTTCCACTTGTAGGTCTTGATGCCGGTCTCGGCGGTGAAGGCCGCGGCCTTTTCGTCGTTCCCGGCATAGGTGGCGGCGACCTCGTAGCCCTCCGCCTTCAGGGCTTTGGAAATGGCCTCTCCGATGCCGCGGCTTCCGCCTGTGACGAGTGCTACTCTTGCCATGGTCTCCTCCAGTCTGGCGTGTCTCTCAAGTAATGGTGTTACGCGGGCAGCGCGATGGGCGCAACTTTGTTTCGCCAACTATCGCCCGGTGACGCAATGAAAAAGGGCGCCCGAAGGCGCCCCCTGGCCATTGCGGCGGTCAGGGCCGCTCGACGCAAAGCGCGACACCCATGCCACCGCCGATGCACAGCGTGGCAAGGCCCCGCTTGGCATCGCGGCGCTTCATCTCGAAGAGCAGCGTGTTCAGCACCCGGCAGCCCGAAGCGCCGATCGGGTGGCCGATGGCGATGGCGCCGCCGTTCACGTTCACGATCGCCGGGTCCCAACCCATGTCCTTGTTCACCGCGCAGGCCTGCGCCGCGAAAGCCTCGTTCGCCTCGACGAGGTCGAGGTCACCGACCGACCAGCCCGCCTTTTCCAGCGCCTTGCGGCTTGCGTAGATCGGGCCCACGCCCATGATCGAGGGGTCCAGACCCGCCGTCGCGTAGGAGGCGATGCGCGCCAGCGGCTCGATCCCGCGGCGCTCGGCCTCGTCGGCCGACATCAGGAGCGTCGCCGCCGCGCCGTCGTTCAGGCCCGAGGCGTTGGCCGCGGTGACGCTGCCGTCCTTGGTGAAGGCCGGACGCAGCTTGGCCATGGCCTCCATCGTGGCGCCGTGGCGGATGTATTCGTCGCTGTCGACCACGATGTCGCCCTTGCGGGTCTTGATCGTCACCGCCGCGATCTCGTCGGCGAAGCGCCCTTCCTTCTGGGCGGCTTCGGCCTTGTTCTGGCTGGCGACGGCGAACTCGTCCTGCATCTCGCGGCTGATCTGCCACTGCTGGGCGACATTCTCGGCCGTCTGGCCCATGTGATAGCCGTTGAACGCGTCCCACAAGCCGTCGCGGATCATCGTGTCGATATAGGTCATGTCGCCCATCTTCTGCCCCTGGCGAAGGGCGGCGGCATGGGGCGACATCGACATGTTCTCCTGCCCGCCGGCGACCACGATCGAGGCATCGCCCAGCATGATGTGCTGCGCGCCCAATGCGACGGCCCGCAGGCCCGAGCCGCAGACCTGGTTGATGCCCCAGGCCGCCGATTCCTGCGGGAGGCCTGCGTTGATATGCGCCTGCCGCGCCGGGTTCTGCCCCTGTGCCGCGGTCAGCACCTGGCCGAGAATGGTCTCGCTGACCTCGGACTTGTCGACACCCGCCCGTTCGACCACGGCCTCGATCACGGTGCGGCCCAGCTCATGCGCGGGCGTGTTGGCGAAGGAGCCGAGAAAGCTGCCCACGGCAGTGCGCGCGGCCGAGGCGATGACGACATTGGTCATGGAAGTCCCTTTCCTGAGTGCGCCACGCCCGGTTGCAGGCGGCGTGGCGGGTTCATCTCTCGGGGGACTTGGTAACCGCCGCGGCCGCAACGATACAACGGACACGGTGTCTCAGCCGGTTGACAGCCGTCAGGTGCCTCGTGGATGCGCGGCCCATGGGGGCGTCATGCTCGGCGCGCCGAAATGGTATCCCTGCAGGCAATCCGCGCCCGCGGCGGCCAGCCAGCGCGCCTCGGCCTCGGTCTCGACCGCTTCGGCGACGACGATCATGTCGAAATGCCGCCCGAGCGAGATCAGCGCCTCGCACAGCACCTGGTTGTCGGCGTCGGTATCGACGTTGCGGGCGAATTGTCCGTCGATCTTGAGGATGTCGAAACAGAAATGCCTGAGGTGGCGAAAGGCGGTGTAGCCCGCGCCGAAATCGTCCAGCGCAAAGGTGACGCCCTTGTCCTGCAACTCCTCCATGAAGACCTGCACGATCTCGGGCATCTGCATCGCGCTGGTCTCGGTGATCTCGAGGATCAGGCGGCTGACCACGTCGGGCCGCTGCCTGAGGGCACGGCGCAGGATCTGCATCCAGCCCGGATAGCCGACCGACCGGGCCGACATGTTGACCGCAAGGCGCAGCGCGGGATGCGCACGCAGGGTGTTGAGCCCGATCCTGAGTGCGGCGCAATCGATCTGGCGGCCAAGGTCCTGATCTTCGACCACATGGATGAAATCGCGCGCGGGGATCACGCGGCCGGTCTCGTCGAGCAGGCGGATCAGCCCCTCCCAGAACGCCACGCCGGCCCCGTCGGCGCGCATCACCGGCTGATAGGCCAGAAGCGCGTCACCCCGGTCCAGCGCCTGGCGCACCATGGCCAGCGTGCCGCGGTCGCGCTGCGTGATGGCGACATCCAGAGGGCTGCCCAGCCCCGCATCCACCAGCTTGCCCCGCATATGGCCCATGCCCGTCTCTCCGCCTGCAAAATCCTTGCCGTCATGCCACCCCGCCCCTTAAGGAAGGATGAAAGTTTGCATTTTGTTCTTGTTTGAAGGGGTTTTCCGATGGCCGAACCCGGGCGCTGCGGCTGGTGCGGCGAGGATCCGCTCTATGTCGCCTATCACGACACCGAATGGGGCGTGCCCGAACGTGACGGCCGGGCGCTGTGGGAAAAGCTGATCCTCGACGGGTTCCAGGCGGGGCTTGCGTGGATCACCATCCTCAGGAAGCGTGACGCCTTCCGCGCGGCCTTCCACGGCTTCGAGCCCGAGGTGATCGCCGGTTGGGGCGAGGCCGAGGTGGCGCGCCTGCTGTCGAATCCCGGCATCGTGCGCCACCGCGGCAAGTGCGAAGCGACCATCACCAACGCCCGCGCGCTGCTCGACCTCGGCGGCCCGGACGCCTTCGCCGAATTCATGTGGCGTTATGTCGATGGCCAACCCCTGCGGAACCGCTGGGCCAGCGACGCCGAGGTGCCGGCCTTCACGCCGCTCAGCGAACAGGTCTCGAAAGACCTCAAGCGCGCGGGCTTCCGCTTCTGCGGGCCGACGATCACCTATGCCTGGATGCAGGCGACGGGGCTCGTGAACGACCACATCACCACCTGCCACCGCCACGCAGCCCTTCGTTAATCCGGCATCAAGGTTAACGCGCCCCCCTTCATCTTGGCAGGTACAACTCCGGGGGAGGCGCCGAAGGCGGCGGGGGCAGAGCCCCCTTTTCAGCCCTCGCCGTCCGCCAGCAGCGCCTCGATCAGCGCGATGGCCTCGGGGCTGTCCCAATACGCATCGCCCCTGAGCCGCGCGATTTCCTGCCCCTCGGGGTTCAGGATCACGGTGATCGGCAGGCCGAACACCCCCATCTCGCGTGCGATCTGCTGGTTGATGTCGCGGTATTGCGGCAAGGTCTCGACCCCGATCTCCTCGAAGAAACGGCGGATCGCCTGCGGCGGGTTGCGGCCCGTGGCCAGCGTCACCACCGCGAACTCATCACCGCCGAGTTGCGTCTGCAGGTTCTGCAGCGACGGCATCTCCTCCCGGCAGGGCGCGCACCATGTCGCCCAGAAGTTCAGCACCACGTAGCGCCCCGAGTAATCCGCCAGTGCGCCTTCCGTCTCGTCGGCCCGGACGAACGGCAGGCTGGACGCCGCGACGGGCGCATCATGGATCACCAGCCCCCGCATCTGCCCCGTCAGGTAGTCGCCCAGGTCCTGCGCGGCGGCGGCATTTGCACCGAGGGCGACAGCGATATAAAGCACGGCGGAACGCAGAACGCGGATCATGTAATTTCCTCCAGGGGACCGGACCCGATGACCGAGACCACGACAAACGCCATGTGGGGCGGGCGCTTCGCCGCCGGTCCCGACGCGATCATGGAGGCGATCAACGCCTCAATCGGGTTCGACAAGCGACTGGCGAAACAGGACATCGACGGCTCCCGCGCCCATGCGGCGATGCTGGCGGCCGCAGGCATCCTGAGTGATAGCGACGCCGAAGCGATCCGGGAAGGGTTGCTCACGGTCTTGTCAGAGATCGAGGGGGGCACGTTTCAATTCTCCACTGCGCTGGAAGACATCCACATGAACGTGGAGGCCCGCCTGAAAGAGGTGATCGGCGAACCCGCAGGGCGGCTTCACACGGGCCGGTCCCGCAACGACCAGGTGGCGACCGATTTCAAGCTCTGGGTGCGCGACCAGATCGACGCGGCCGTCACCGGGCTCGAGGCGCTGATGCGCGCGCTGCTCTCGCAGGCCGAGGCGGGTGCCGACTGGGTGATGCCCGGCTTCACCCATCTGCAGACCGCGCAGCCCGTGACCTGGGGCCATCACATGATGGCCTATGTCGAGATGTTCGCCCGCGACCGGGGGCGCCTCATGGATGCGCGCGCGCGGATGAACGAATGCCCCCTGGGTGCTGCCGCCCTTGCCGGCACCTCCTTCCCGATCGACCGCGAGATGACGGCCCGCGCTCTGGGCTTCGACCGGCCCGCGGCCAATTCGCTCGACGCGGTCTCGGACCGGGATTTCGCGCTCGAATTTCTCGCCGCGGCCTCGATCTGCGCGATGCACCTGTCGCGCTTCGCCGAAGAGCTGGTGATCTGGTCCTCGGCGCAGTTCCGCTTCGTGCAGCTGTCCGACCGCTTCTCGACCGGGTCGTCGATCATGCCGCAGAAGAAGAATCCCGATGCAGCCGAGCTGATCCGCGCCAAGATCGGGCGCATCTTCGGCGCCAATGTCGCGCTGATGACGGTGATGAAAGGACTGCCCTTGGCCTATTCCAAGGACATGCAGGAGGACAAGGAGCAGGTCTTCGACGCCGCCGACAGCCTGATGCTCGCGCTCGCCGCGATGGAAGGCATGGTGCGCGACATGTCCGCCAACCGCGAGGCGTTGGAGGCTGCCGCTGGTTCGGGCTTTTCCACCGCGACGGACCTTGCCGACTGGCTGGTGCGCGTCCTCGGCCTGCCCTTCCGCGAGGCGCATCACGTCACGGGCTCCCTCGTCGCCATGGCCGAGGCGGGCGGCGTCGATCTGCCCGACCTTAGCCTCGAGCAGATGCGCTCTGTTCATCCGGGCATCACGGCTGATATCTTCGACGTGCTGGGTGTGCACAACTCGGTCGCCTCGCGCACCTCCTACGGTGGCACAGCGCCGAGCCAGGTCCGCGCCCAGATCGCACGCTGGAAGGAACAGTTGCCATGACCACCCTTCGCATTCTCGCCGCGACCCTCGCCCTTGCGCTGCTTGCGGCCTGCGGGGCGGATGGCGACCCCGAACGCCCGGAAACGCGGCCTGCCGCGGGCGTCACGCTGGGCGGAAGCGTCAGCGTCGGCGTATCGGGCACACTCTAGGCGCGCCGCCCGCGCCCCGCCACGACCCCCGTTGAACAGCGGGCCGTTCGGCCCTAACCTCCGGCGCTCGACAGTATCCGAGCAGCATCCACCAAGGCGTAGTTTCATGGACAAGATCCCGATGACCCCGGCGGGCTACAAGGCCCTGAACGAGGAACTCAAGCAGTTCAAATCCGTGGAACGCCCCGCGATCATCCGGGCGATCGCCGAGGCGCGCGAGCATGGCGACCTGTCGGAGAACGCCGAGTACCATTCCGCCAAGGAAAAGCAGTCCTTCATCGAGGGCCGCATCAAGGAGCTGGAGGGACTGATCGGCCGGGCGAACGTGATCGACCCCAAGACGCTGTCAGGTGCGATCAAGTTCGGCGCGACGGTCGTTCTGGTCGACGAGGACGATGTCGAAAAGACCTTCAAGATCGTGGGCGAGGCCGAGGCGAACATCGAGCAGGGCCTTCTGAACATCAACTCGCCCCTCGCGCGCGCCTTGATCGGCAAGGACGAGGGCGATAGCGTCGAGGTGAAGACACCCGGCGGCGACAAGGATTACGAGATCCTCTCTGTCACCTACGTCTGAGCCCCACGCCCCCGCCCGGAGACCCTCCGCGGATGCCCGATGATCAGAAGCCCTCGACCCTCGAACTGGGCCTTTACGCCCGGGAGGAACCGTCGCGGCGGATCACCGGGATCGAGATCGCGGCCATCGCGCTGACGCTCCTGTGGATCGTGGCCGTTTTCGTCCTCAACCGCGGTGGCGAGGGCGAGGAGGGGGGCGGTTTCGCCGACAGCGTGCTGACGGGGCTCGCCATCGTCATGCCCATCGCGCTGATCTGGGTGGCGGCGACGGCGGCGCGCACCGCCCGGGGCCTGCGCGAGGAGGCAGCGCGCCTGCAGGCGTCGATCGACGCGATGCGCGCGGCCTATGTCGACCAGCAGCAGCGCGCGGCGCTCGACCTGAGGCCGGGCGTGGTGGAAAAGCTCGAGGAACTGATCGAGGGACAGCGCCAGGCCGCCGCCGCAGCGGGCGCGCCCGCGGTGTTCTCGTCGCTGCGCGCCCTGCCCCCCGCCGAGGAGCGGGCGGCCGTCGTGCAGGCCGCGATGCACCCCGACCTTCCGCAACCGGGCCTTGCGCTCGCCACCCCCGCCGAGAAAGATCCGATCTCGGTCGCGGATTTCATCAAGGCGCTGAATTTCCCCGAGAACGAGCATGACAAGGAGGGGTTCCGCACGCTACGCCGCGCGCTGGAGGACCGCGCGACCGAGCGTCTGATCCGCGCCAGCCAGGACGTGCTGACGCTGCTCAGCCAGGACGGCATCTACATGGACGATCTGCGGCCCGACCGCGCCCGGCCCGAGGTCTGGCGCCGCTTCGCGCAGGGCGAGCGCGGACGCGCCATCGCGGCGCTGGGGGGCATCCACGACCGGTCCAGCCTCGTGCTGGCGGCGGGACGGATGAAGAAGGACCCGGTGTTCCGCGATGCGGCGCATCACTTCCTGCGCCATTTCGACCGGACCTTCATGGAATTCGAGAAGAACGCCAGCGACGCCGAGATCGTCGCGATGGCGGGCACGCGCACGGCGCGCGCCTTCATGTTGCTGGGCCGCGTGGCGGGCACCTTCGACTGAGGCCGCGCGCAAAGCCTTGCAAGGCTTTGCGACGATCTCTTGCAAGAGATCGTCCTGCGCCTTTTCCAAAAGGCGCGGGGCAGATCCTTGCAAGGATCTGTCAGCGCAAGGCGGCGATCAGCTCGGCCTCGTGGCCGAGGCCCGCGATCCATCCCTCTTCCCGGTCGCCCTCGCGCAGCATCGCGTCGCGGCGGTCGGGGTCGAGCCCCGCGAAAGCGGCGGCCAGAACGCGCACCTGTGCCGCGTCGAGGATCTCGCCGGGGCGCTGCCGCGCCCGGATCGCGCGGTCCAGCAGCGAGGGGTAGACCTCGGCCAGCAGGATCGGCGCCGCGCGGTCCTCGAAGGGCCGCACGGCGAGGCGGTCGCCGTAACGGCGGCGCAGCGCCTGAAGGCGCGGCAGGCCGAGCAGGGTCTGGCTGGCGACCGCGCCGTTTCCGTAAAGCTGGAAGCAGGTGCTTGCGCCCGTCGCGATGGTCTCGACCTGCCGCCGTTCGGCGAAGCTGTGGCCCTCGTGCCGCGGCTTGCGGAACGGGACATGGGCGGGCGTTTGGCCTTTCGGGTGCGACCAGAACGGGCCGCCGCCCGGCAGCATCGCGTTGATCCGGTCGGCCACGTCGAGCCGGTTGTTGGCGTTGCGGTCGTCGTCCTCGACGACATCTGCCAGCCATGCCCAGAGCGCAAAGGGATCGTCCGAGCCGGTCACTGCGCGGGCGAAGCCGCTTGGGTAGCCGAAGGGGAAGTCGAAGCCCGCCGTCACCTGCCAGCCCTCTGCCAGCCCGTGGTCGAAGCGCGCCATCAGGTGGGCCGAGGCCGCGGCGCGGCTGCGGCAGTAGGTGACGAACCGGCCGCCCGGCCCTGTCTCGGCGATGAAGATCGCGTCCTTGGTCCGTTTCGCGGGGGACCGCGCCGACCGGGCGGACCAGTCGACCATGATGATGACGTCCGTCGACGTCATGTCTTCGCCAGCAGACTTTCGGCCCGCGCAAGATCCTCGGGCCGGTTCACGTTGAGGAAGGGCGGCGGGGCGCCCTCGGGGAAGAGGACGCTTGCGGCACCCTGTGCCTCGGTGAACTCGGTCACCTTGCGGATGCCCGTTGCCAGCGCCGCGGCCAGCGCGCCGCGCAGGCTGACGGACCAGAGGCCGCAGGTGCCCTGCAGCCCGTCCTCGGTGCGGGCCAGAACGATGGGCGCGTCGATGGCCGAGAGGCGCGCGGCGAGGTTTTCCGGCAGGAAGGGCGTGTCGACCGGCGCGGTCAGGACGCGGGCCGCGCCCTCTGCCGCGGCCCAATCCATCGCGGCGAGGATGCCCGACAGCGGGCCGTGCCCGCCCTCGGACCCGTCGGGGATGATCGGCAAGGCAAAGGCATCGAGGCGCGGATCGGGAAGTGCGTTGATGGCCAGCGTTCGGCATTGCGGGGCGAGACGCGCGATCACGTGGGACACCAGCGGCTGCCCTGCCAACGGCACGAAGGCCTTGTCGCCGCCGATCCGCCGCCCGGACCCTCCGGCGAGGATCACGCCCATGGGTGCGCGCTGGTCCATCACCCCTCCTGATACCGCGTTTCACGGCGCTTGAATTGCATCCCCCGGCGCGCTGCCCTAAGCCTGCACCGAACCCGAGGCCCAAGGCTATCCCGCCCCCATGTCCGCATCCACCCCCCGCGCCGCCTATCGCCGCGGCCTTCGGGCCGCGCTGCCCTTCGTGATCGTCGTGGCCCCTTTCGGGCTGCTGTTCGGGGTGGTTGGGACCGAGGCGGGGCTTGATATCCCGCAGGTGATGGGCTTCACCGTGCTGGTCATCGCGGGCGCCTCGCAGTTCACCGCGCTGCAACTGATGGCCGACGGCGCGCCGACGCTGATCGTCGTGGCCTCGGCACTGGCTGTGAACCTGCGGATGGCGATGTATTCGGCGTCGCTTGCGCCCTATCTCGGACAGGCGCCGTTCTGGCAAAGGGCGCTGGCGGCTTTCATGAACGTCGATCAGACCTATGCGCTGGCCCATGCGGACTACGAGGCGCGGCCCGGGATGACCGTGGCCGAGCGGATGGCCTTCTTCTTCGGGACGGCGACACCGATCATCCCGGTCTGGGTGGGCGCGACGGCGGTGGGGATCTGGGTGGGCGCGGCGCTGCCGCCGGCGCTCGGCCTCGATTTCGCGGTGCCGATCACCTTCATCGCTCTGATCGCGCCCGCGCTCAGGACGCTGGCGCATGTGGCGGCTGCCGTCACATCGGTCGTCATGGCGATCCTCCTGGGCTTCCTGCCGTGGAACCTGTGGCTGCTCGTGGCGGGGCTGGCCGCGATGATCGTCGGCGCCGAGGTCGAGCGCCGGATGGAGGCGCGGCGATGAGCTATTCCGACGCGCAGCTGTGGGGGATCATCCTGGCCCTCGGGATCGGCACTTTCGTGATCCGCTTCTCCTTCCTCGGTGTCCTCGGCAACCGGGAGTTGCCGCCCTGGCTTCTGCGGCATCTGCGCTACACGGCGGTGGGCATCCTGCCCGCGATGGTGACGCCGCTGGTCCTGTGGCCCGAGGCGACGGGCGGCACGCTCGACCCTGTGCGCGTGATGGCGGCGGCGGTGGGGCTGGGCGTGGGGCTTTGGACGAAGAACGCGATCTGGGCGATCGTGTCGGGGATGGGCAGCTTTTGGGCGCTGGGGGCGCTTTTCGCCTGATCGTTCGGTAAAATAGAACGAAACCCAAGTAACATATATTTTTCATTCTCCATGCACCGCCGCATATCGCGCTCCAACCGCAACATGCCGAGGGGACGCGCGACATGGATATGCTGATGGACATCGCGGCGACGCTGGTCGCGCAGTTTCAGAAACCGACGCTGGCCTTCCTGATCGGGGGCATGGTGCTGGCCGCGATGGGCAGCAAGCTGGAGGTGCCGGAACCGGTCTACAAGTTCATCGTGCTGGTGCTGCTCCTGAAGGTGGGCCTGAGCGCCGGGATCTCGGTGCGCGAGGCGGACCTGTGGGCGCTCGCCGTGCCCGCGCTGTTGGCGGCGCTTCTGGGCGTGGCGATCGTGCTGATCGGCGGGCGGTCGCTGGCGGCGTTCCGCGGAGTGGACCGGATGGACGCCATGGCGACGGCGGGCCTGTTCGGGGCCGTGTCGGCCTCGACCCTGGCGGCGGGCATGGTGATGCTGGACGCCGAGGGGATCGCCTACGAGGGGTTCATCGGCGCGCTCTACCCGTTCATGGACATCGCGGCGCTGGTCACGGCGATCGTGCTGGCGCGGATGAGCGCCGCGCGGAAGCTGGCGGCAGCCCCCGCGGGCGGCGGTGTTGCCACGGTGACGATGGGCGGCGGCGGTGCAGGCGGCGGCGAGGGCGCGCTGATCCGGGGCATCCTGACAGATACGCTGAAAAGCCCGGCCATTTCGGCGCTTCTGCTGGGCATTGGCATCGGCCTGCTGGGGCGGCCCGAAAGCGTTTACGAAAGCTTCTACGAACCGCTGTTCCGGGGCCTTCTGTCGATCCTGATGCTGATCATGGGGATCGAGGCGTGGCAGCGGCTGGGCGAGATGCGCAAGGTGGCGCATGCCTATGTCGCCTATGGCCTGACCGCGCCGCTGGTGCATGGGGCACTGGGCTTCGGCGCGGGGCTGGTCGCGCATGAGCTGACCGGCTTTTCGGCGGGGGGCGTGGTGCTGCTGGCGGTGATGGCGGCGTCGAGCTCGGACATCTCCGGCCCGCCCACGCTGCGCGGCGCGCTGCCCGAGGCGAACCCCTCGGCCTATGTGGGCACCTCGACGGGGTTGGGCACGCCGGTGGCGATCCTGTCCATCCCGCTCTGGATCGCGCTGGCGGAGCTGCTGATCGGGGTCTGAAGCCGGGGCAGGTGACAGGCGCGCTGCGGGCAACCGTGGCGCGCTTTTCTGTTTTGTTCGCGCTCAACCGTTCTATTATCCCGAACATGGACCGCCTGAACTACCACCACCTGCGCTATTTCCGCGAGGTCGCGCGCGAGGGGCACCTGACCCGTGCCGCCGAGCGGCTGAACCTGTCGCAATCCGCGCTTTCGGCGCAGATCCGGCAACTGGAGGAGCGGCTGGGCCGCCCTCTGTTCCAGCGCAAGGGGCGGCAGCTGATCCTGACCGAGGCGGGGCGCATCGCGCTGGATCATGCCGACCGGATCTTCGGCACGGGCGAAGAGCTGATCGCAGCCTTGGGCACGGGCGGGGGCGCGGCTCGGCCGCTGCGGGTCGGCGCGCTGTCGACGCTTTCGCGCAATTTCCAGATGCGGTTTCTCGGCCCCGTGCTGGGCGAGGTGCCCTTGGCGCTCGTCTCGGGGTCGAGCCGGGTTCTGCTGCCGCGGCTGGCCGCACTGGCGCTGGACGTGGTGCTGTCGACCGAGCCGCCCGATGCGCATGCCTTTCCCGACCTGACCGCACGGCGGCTCTCGGCGCAGCCGGTCGCGCTGATCGGCACGCCGGGGCGGGTGGCGGGCAAGGATGCCCTGTCGCTCCTGTCGTCGCAGCCGCTGATCCTGCCCACGGAAAGCGCGATCCGCACCGGGTTCGACGCGCTGTGCGTGCGCCACGGGATCACGCCCGATATCCTGGCCGAGGTGGACGACATGGCCATGGTCCGCCTGCTGACCCGGCAGGATACGGGCGTGGCGCTTGCCCCGCCGGTCGTCATGGCCGACGAGATCGGGGCAGGCACGCTGATGCAGGCGCGCGGCGACCTGGGCATCGTCGAGACCTTCTACGCGATCACCGCGGCCCGCGATTTCCCGCATCCGGCGATGGCGCGGCTGCTCGAGGCCGAGCGCTAACCGCCGTCGTTCCAGCGCGTGCGATAGAGGTCGAAGCGCCGGTCGCGCAGGTTGCGGACCGAGCCTTGCGCGCGGGCCCATTGGACCGAGGCGAGGTTCAGGTCGGCGACGATGATCATCTCGACATTCTCGGACGCCTCGGCGGCGATCCCGTCGCGGGCGAAGGGGAAATCGCAGGGCGTCAGGATCGCCGATTGCGCATACTGGATGTCGAGGTTCGAGACATTGTCGAGATTGCCGACCATGCCGCTGGTCACGACGTAGCACTGGTTTTCGACCGCGCGCGCCTGACAGCAGTATTTGACCCGCAGATGCCCGTGCCGCGTGTCGGTGTTGTAGGGCACGAACAGGATGCGCGCGCCTTGATCGGCCAGCCGCCGGGCGGCTTCGGGGAATTCGCTGTCGTAGCAGATCATCACGCCGATCGGGCCGCAGTCGGTGTCGATCACGTCGATCGTGTCGCCGCCCTTCATGGTCCAGCTGGCGCGCTCGTCCGGGGTGGGGTGCAGTTTCTCCTGCCGGTGGACCGAGCCGTCACGCAGGAACACGTGGCAGACGTTGTGGATGTCGCCGTCCTCCATCCGGGTGGCGTGGCTGCCGCCGATGATGTTGATCGCACGGCTCAGCGCCATTTTCCGAAGGCGGGCGACGAATTCGGCGGTGTGCTCGGTCGCGCGGTCGATGGCGCGTTGCGGGGGCAGCTCTTCGGCTTCGCAGGACAGAAGCTGCAGGGTGAAATGCTCGGGGAAGACCACGAAATCCGCCCCGTATTCCGAGGCGATGTTGGTGAAATAGTCGACGGTCTCGTAGAATTCCTCGGTGTCCTTGAGCGTCCGCGCGTTCAACTGGACGGAGGCGACGCGCACCATGTCGGGATTGGCCCGCGTGATCGGCTGGGCGCCTGCCTCGGTGTCGAAATAGGGGTTGTGCCAGAGCATCAGGGCGGCATGCCCGCCGGACGGTTTGTCCTCGGGGGCGTAGCCTGGCAGGGCGCAGGCGGGCTCGAAGCCTGCCTTCATCTGGAAGGACAGGACGCTGTCGCGCAGCCGCCCCTCGCGCACGGCGTCGAGATAGGCGTCGGGGGTCGGGTGGGCCTTTTGCGCGCGGCGATAGCCCGGCATGCGCCCGCCGAAGGCAATGCCCTTGAGCCCGAGGTCGACGCAAAGCCGTTCGCGCGCAGCGTAGAGCCGTTTGCCGATGCGCAGCCGACGGCGGCCCGGATCGACCATCACCTCGATGCCGTAGAGCCAGTCGCCATTGCCGTTGTGCTGCGAGCCGTAGCCGCCGCCGGTGATCTCGTCCCACGTGTGGGGCACCATCACGCGGTCCTGCATGATCCGAGACGAGGCCGCGTAACCCACGATCTGCCCCTCGTAGGTGGCGACGAAGACGCCGTCGGGAAAGGCGTGGACATGGCCCGCGACCTGCCCGCGGGTATAGGGCGGTTCCTCGGTGTAGACCCGCGCCGAGAGGGCCACGATACCGGGAATGTCGGCGGGCGTGGCGTGGCGGATCTCGAGCGTCGGGCGCTTGGGGTCGGGCATGGGCGTGGGTCGGTCCTCGGCCTTGGGGCTGTCGAAAGGGCCGAACCTACGCCAGATGGGACCGGGGGCAAACCCCGGTGCCTTGCCGGCCCCTGACGGGCGGCGGAGCGCTCAGTCGCGGACCGAGGCCGCGGGATAGGTGCCGAGCACCTTCAGGAAGCTGGTGAAATACGCCAGCTCTTCCATTGCCAGCTTGACGTTGGCGTCATCCGGGTGCCCCTCGATGTCGGCGTAGAACTGCGTCGCGGTGAAGGAGCCGTCGACCATGTAGCTTTCCAGCTTGGTCATGTTCACGCCATTGGTCGCGAAGCCCCCCATCGCCTTGTAGAGCGCGGCGGGGATGTTGCGGACGCGGAAGACGAAGGTCGTCATCATGTGCTCGGCCCGGCGTGCCGGATCAGCCTCGCGCGACATGATGAGGAACCGCGTGGTATTGGTGTCGTGATCCTCGATATGGCGGGCCAGCACGTCGAGCCCGTAGATCTCGCCCGCCAGTTCGGACGCCAGCGCCGCCTTGGACCTGTCGCCCCAGGCCGCCACGTCGCGGGCGGCGCGCGCGTTGTCGGGGCTGACACGGCCCGCGATGCCGTTCTCGCGCAGGAAGCGCGCGCATTGCGGCAGAAGGACAAGGTGGCTGTGCGCCTCCTTCACGTCGGCAAGCGTCGCGCCGGGCACGGCGAGCAGGTTGATGTGCACGCGGACGAAGGCCTCGTCGACGATATGCAGCCCGGATTCCGGTAGCAGGCGGTGGATGTCGGCAACGCGGCCGTAGGTCGTGTTCTCGACCGGCAGCATGGCCTGTTCCGCCGCGCCCGAGCGCACCGCCTCGATCGCATCCTCGAAGGTGGCGCAGGGCAGTGCCTCGAAGCCGGGGCGGGCGTCGTGGATCGCCTGGTGCGAATAGGCACCGGGTTCCCCCTGAAAGGCGATGCGTGCGGTCATGTTTCCACCTCGGCGCGAGTGGGCGTTTCGTCGCGCTCCCTACACCTTGCCTTGGGTCGGTGAAACCCCATACATACCCCCGAAACCGCGATACGATTGGGAAGACCATGTTCGACACCATGACCATCACCAAGGCGTTCGCCTCTGTCTGTGGCGCAATGCTGGTGCTTCTTCTGGGTGGCTGGGCCGCCGAGGGGCTCTACAACATCGACCGCCACGGCGAGGATCACGTGCCGGGCTATGCCATCCTGACCGAGGAAGAGGGCGAGGCCGAAGTCGAGGAAGAGGTGGTCGAGGTCGCCTTTGCGGACGTTTACGCAAGCGCCGATGCCGGTGCGGGCGAGCGCCTTTGGCGCCAGTGTTCGGCCTGTCACGCGCTGAACGGCAATGACGGGGTCGGCCCGCACCTGAACGGGATCGTGGACAAGGCCAAGGCTGCATCCGAAGGGTTCAACTACTCCGACGTGCTGGCCTCGATGGGCGGCGACTGGACGCCGGAAAACCTGTCGGCCTTCATCGAGAACCCGCGCGGCTATGCGCCCGGCACCGCGATGGCCTACAACGGGATGCGCGATATCGAGGACCGGGCGAACCTGATCGCCTATCTCGCAACCACCAGCGAATGATCTGCGCTGCAGGCGCATGACAGGGCCGCCCCGCGAGGGCGGCCTTTTTCGTTGCAGGGGGTCGGATCACCGCCGATCACGCAATCTCGTCTTGAACCCATGCAGGGCTGGTCTCTAACGTGTTGCGACACAGATTAGGGGGCAAGACCCCCAGAGGACGAGCCCGGAGACACGCATGACCGAACGCACCGCCGCCCTCGCGGTCGCCCAGACGGCGCCCCGCACCCGACCCGCCCTTGCCGCGTTGCCGCTTGGGGCCGCGCTTGTCCTCGCGCTCGCCGCCATGCCGGCCCGTGCGCAGGACGAGGCGCTGACCGTGACGCATGGCTTCGCCACCTTCGGGCTGGAAGACCTGACCTATCCGGCCGATTTCGAGCATCTTGCCTACGTCAATCCGGACGCGCCTCAAGGTGGGGAAATGTCGCTCAGCTGGTCGAGCGCGGGCGGGAGTTTCGATTCGATGCACCCCTACACCAACCAGGGCAACCCGGCGGTGCTGGCCTCGATCTTCTTCGAGTCGATGCTGGAGGGGACGCTGGACACCATCGGCGAAAGCTACTGCCTGCTGTGTGAGACGATGGCCTATCCCGAGGATCGGTCCTACGTGATCTTCACCATCCGCGAAGAGGCGCGGTTTTCCGACGGAACGCCGGTGACCGCCGATGACGCGCTGTTTTCCTACGAGATCCTGCGCGACGAGGGGCTGCCCTCGTTCCGGGCGAACATCCCGCTGACCATCGACAGCGCCGAGGTGCTGGACGAACGGCGCATCCGCTTCAACTTCAACCCCGAAAGCCAGGTCCGCGGGCGGATCGAGGCGGCGGGCGGCCTTCCGGTCTTCAGCCGCGCGAGCCACGAGGCCAGCGGCCGCGACTTCAGCGAAAGCCGGCTGGAGCCGCTGGTGGGCTCGGGCCCCTACGTGCTGGCCGAGGTCGATCCGGGGCGGTCCACCGTCTACCAGCGCGACGCGGACTATTGGGGCAACGATCTGCCCATCAACCGCGGGCGGCACAATTTCGCGTCGATCCGGGTGGAATACTACGCCGACGAGATCGCGGCCTTCGAAGGATTCACCGCGGGCAACTACATGTTCCGGCAGGAAAACTCGTCGCAGAACTGGGCCAACAGCTATGATTTCCCGCGGCTGAACAACGGCACCGTCATCCGCGAGGAAATTCCGCAAGGGGTGATCGCGAGCGGGCAGAGTTTCGTCTTCAACCTGCGGCGCGAGAAATTCCAGGACCCCCGCGTGCGCGAGGCCATCGCGCTGATGTTCAACTTCGAATGGACGAACCAGACCCTGTTTTTCGGGCTTTACCAGCCGATCGACAGTTTCTGGGAGAACACGCATCTGGAGGCCGAGGGGATCGTCCCATCCGACGAGCTGGCCGTGCTGGAACCCTTCCGCGGGCGCATTCCCGAAGAGGTCTTCACCGATCCGCCCTTCGCGAGCCCGGCGTCGGATCCCGACCGGACCTTCGACCGGCGGCAGGCGCGTCGGGCCACGGCGCTTCTGGAAGAGGCGGGCTGGGAGCCGGGCGATGACGGCCTGCTGCGCAACGCGGCGGGGCAAACACTTGACGTCGAGTTCCTGAACGCGGGGCCGCTGTTCGACCGCATCATCAACCCTTACGTCGAGAACCTCCGCGCCATCGGCATCAACGCACGCCTGACCCGCGTGGACGGGGCGCAGATGAACCAGCGCCAACGCGACGCGGATTTCGACATACTGACCGACCATTTCCCGATGAGCTACGAGCCGGGCACCGCGCTGCGGCAGTATTTCGGGTCGCTCGGAGCGGATGAAAGCCTGTTCAACGTGGCGGGCCTTGCCGATCCGGTGGTCGATGAGCTGCTCGAGACGGTGATCCGCGCCGAGACCCGCGAAGAGATGGAGGTCGCGACCCGCGCCCTCGACCGGGTGCTGCGGGCCTATCGCATCCGCGTCCCGCAATGGTTCAACCAGAATGTCTGGGTGGCCTATTACAACCACTACCGCTACCCCGAGGAGTTGCCGCCCTATGGCATCGGCTTCCTCGATTTCTGGTGGGTCGACCCCGAGGCCGAGCAGGCGCTGCGCGATCAGGGCGTGCTGTAACCCCTGATGGGCGCCTATATCCTCAGACGCGTCCTGCTGATGATCCCCACGCTTCTGGGGATCATGGTGATCAATTTCGCCCTCACGCAATTCGTGCCGGGCGGTCCGATCGAGCAGGTCATCGCCCAGCTGGAGGGCGAGGGGGATGTGTTCGCCGGCATCTCGGGCGGCGGGTCGGAGACAGGCGCGGCCGAGATCGAGGGCGGCGCCTACGAGGGCGCGCGCGGGCTGCCGCCGCAATTCCTTGACGAGTTGCGCATCCAGTTCAACTTCGCCCGGATCGTCTGCGACGACGGGTTCACCGGCACGCCAGACCTGCGGGCCGAGGAATGCGTGGCCGAGGATATCCCGGGGCTGGAGCGCTTTTTCCTGATGATGTGGGATTACGCCCGCTTCGATTTCGGCGAGAGCTATTTCCGGTCGATCTCGGTCATCGACCTGGTGATCGAGAAACTGCCGGTGTCGATCTCGCTGGGTCTGTGGTCGACGCTGATCGCCTACCTGGTGTCGATCCCGCTGGGCATCCGCAAGGCCACGCAGGACGGATCGAAATTCGACACATGGACAAGCGGTGTGATCATCGTGGCCTATGCGATCCCCGGCTTCCTCTTCGCGATCCTGCTCTTGATCGTCTTTGCCGGCGGGCGGTATTTCCAGATCTTCCCGCTGCGCGGCCTGACGTCCGACGGGTGGGAGGACATGACGCTGATCCAGCAGATCGGGGATTACTTCTGGCACATCACGCTGCCGGTGCTGGCCTCGACCATATCGGCCTTCGCCACGCTGACGCTGCTGACCAAGAATTCCTTTCTCGACGAGATCAAGAAGCAATACGTGATGACCGCGCGGGCCAAGGGGCTGAAGGAGAGCCGCGTGCTCTACGGCCATGTCTTCCGCAACGCGATGCTGATCGTGATCGCGGGCTTCCCGGCGGTCTTCGTGGGCGTTTTCTTCGGTGGGTCGCTGATCATCGAGACGATCTTTTCGCTCGATGGGCTGGGGCGATTGGCCTTCGAGGCGGCGGTCAGCCGCGACTACCCGGTGATCTTCGGCACGCTTTTCGTCTTCGGGCTGATCGGGCTTTTCGTGAACATCCTGTCGGACCTGATGTATGTCTGGATCGACCCCCGCATCGATTTCGAAACGCGGGAGACCTGAGATGGCCTTGCCCGACGATCATCCCCGCGGTCCGATCCCCGCCCGCCCCGTCATCGACCCGGCGCCCGGCCTGCGGCCCACGCCGCCCGTGACCGCTCCGCCCGTGCGTCAAGGCTGGCTTTCGCCGTTGAACCGGCGCCGGTGGGAAAATTTCAAGGCCAATCGCCGCGCGCTCTGGTCGCTGTGGATCTTCGGCATCCTCTACGGATTGAGCCTGTTCGCCGAGTTCATCGCCAATGACCGGCCGATCCTCGTGCAATACCAGGGCGAGTATTTCACGCCGATCTTCAATTTCTACCCCGAGACGGAGTTCGGCGGCGACTTCCGCACCGAGGCCGTCTATCGCGATGTCGAGGTGCAATGCCTGATCATCTCGGGCGGGCTGGAAGATTGCTGGGACGACCCAGAGGGCGTGATCGAAGAGGTGCAGGAGACGGGCGCCTTCGGCGGCACCGAGGTGGACCAGGGCTGGCTGCTGTGGCCGCTCATTCCCTACAGCTACAACACCGTCAACGATATCGGCCGCGCGGCCCCTTCGCCGCCGGATGCGAACCATTGGCTGGGCACCGACGACACGGCGCGCGACGTGCTGGCCCGCGTGATCTACGGCTTCCGCCTGTCGGTGACCTTTGCCCTTGTCGTGACCTTCCTGACCTCGGTCATCGGGATCGCGGCGGGCGCGGCGCAGGGGTATTACGGCGGCTGGCTCGACCTGATCTTTCAGCGGATCATCGAGATCTGGAATTCTACCCCCAGCCTTTACATCATCATCATCATATCCGCGATCTTCGTGATGGATTTCTGGCTGCTGGTGTTCCTCATGGTGCTGTTCGGGTGGACGGGGCTGGTGGGCGTGGTGCGCGCCGAATTCCTGCGCGCGCGCAATTTCGAATATGTCCGGGCGGCCCGCGCGCTTGGCGTGGGCAACGGCATGATCATGTTCCGCCATGTGCTGCCCAACGCGATGGTCGCCACCCTGACGTTCCTGCCCTTCATCGTCACGGGCACGATCGGGGGGCTGGCCAGCCTGGATTTCCTCGGCTTCGGCCTGCCGTCCTCGGCGCCCTCGCTGGGGGAGATGACGCTTCAGGCCAAGAACAACCTGCAGGCGCCCTGGCTGGGCTTCACCGCTTTCTTCGCCTTCGCGATCATGCTGTCGCTGTTGGTGTTCATCTTCGAGGGCGTGCGCGATGCCTTTGACCCGCGCAAGACGTTCATCGCCTCGACAGCGCCGCAGGCCGGGCCCGAGGGCGGGGTCGTGCTGTCCACCGAAAAGCCGGAGGCTGGACAATGACCGCCCCGATCCTTCAGGTGCGCGACCTTTCGGTGCGCTTCGGCGCGACCCATGCCGTGCGCGGTGTCTCGTTCCACGTCGACAAGGGCGAAACGGTTGCGCTTGTCGGCGAAAGCGGGTCGGGCAAGTCCGTCACCGCGTTGTCGACGGTGAACCTGATCCCCGGCGCGCCCGAGATCACGGGGTCCGTCGCCTATGACGGGCAGGAGATGGTGGGCGCCGACGAGGGGGTGCTGCGGCAGATCCGGGGCAACGACATCAGCTTCATCTTCCAGGAGCCGATGACCTCGCTCAACCCGCTTCACACGCTGGAAAAGCAGATCACCGAAAGCCTGATGCTGCACCAGGGTCTGCGCGGGGCCGCGGCGCAGGCGCGCGTGGTGGAACTGTTGCACAAGGTCGGCATCCGCGACCCCGAAAGCCGGCTGGGCGCCTATCCGCACCAGCTGTCGGGCGGGCAGCGGCAGCGGGTGATGATCGCCATGGCGCTGGCCAATGGCCCCAAGCTGCTGGTGGCAGACGAACCCACCACCGCGCTCGACGTGACGATCCAGGCGCAGATCCTGGAACTGCTGGCCGATCTGAAACGCGACATGGGGATGAGCCTCCTGTTCATCACCCATGACCTGACCATCGTGCGGCGCATCGCCGACCGGGTCTGCGTGATGCAGAACGGCGTGATCGTGGAACAGGGGCGCACGGACGAGATCTTCGCCGACCCGCGCCATCCCTATACGCGCAAGCTGCTGGCCGCCGAGGCGGCGGGGGCACCCGACCCGGTCGAAAAGGACGCGCCCGAGATCGTGTCGACCGATGCGCTGCGCGTCTGGTTCCCGATTCAGCGCGGCTTCCTGCGGCGGACAGTGGGCCATGTGAAGGCGGTCAACGCCGCAAGCCTGAGCGTGCGGGCGGGAGAGACGGTGGGCATCGTCGGCGAAAGCGGGTCGGGCAAGACGACGCTGGCGCTGGCGATCATGCGGCTGATCTCGTCGCAGGGGCCGGTGATCTTCATGGGGCGCGACGTGCAGGGGCTGCACTCGCGCGAGCTGCGCCCGCTGAGGCGGGATATGCAGATCGTGTTCCAGGATCCTTACGGCAGCCTGTCCCCCCGGATGACGGTCGAGCAGATCGTGTCCGAGGGTCTTGGCGTGCATGGCGTGGGCCGCGAGGACCGGCGGCAACGGGTCGCCGAGATCCTGTCCGAGGTCGGCCTCGACCCCGCGATGATGGATCGTTATCCGCACGAATTCTCGGGCGGGCAGCGGCAGCGCATCGCGATTGCGCGGGCGATGATCCTGCGGCCCAAGCTGGTTGTGCTGGACGAGCCGACAAGCGCGCTCGACATGACGGTGCAGGTGCAGATCGTGGAACTTCTGCGCGCGCTGCAGCGCAAGCATGGCATCGCCTACCTGTTCATCAGCCACGACCTGAAGGTGGTCCGCGCACTGAGCCACAAGGTGATCGTGATGAGGAACGGCGACGTGGTGGAAACGGGCGAGACGACCGCGCTGTTCGGCAACCCACAGTCGGACTACACGCGCGAGCTGATGCGCGCCGCCTTCGGCCATGTCGGTGCTGCGTGAGGTATAGAAAAACCTATCGGGCGCGGTAGTTGTAATTAGCTATCAACTGTGCAACCCTCGGTTGCATGATGCGCGAGTGTTCCTGCCCCATCCCGGCCACGACCGGAGAAAACACCCACTTTCAAAAGGCTTGTGCCCGACAAGGCATGACCGGCCGGGCGACTCGGCCGCCGGTCGGCCGGATCGCCGGCCCCCGCACCGCGGTGTCAGATGGCCGAGGAATGTCCCTCGGCGCGCATCTCGTATTCGTCGAAGGCCCGCGCGATCATCCGGGCCAGTGGGCGACCTGCGGGCAGGATGTCGAACCCCTCCGGCGTGATGCGGACCATGCCCGGGAATTGATCGGCCGCGGCGGTGAACAGCTGCGACAGGCGGGTGGGGGCGAGGCGGAATTCCTGCCCGATCTTGTCGGCGTCGATGCGGAAGTCGCACATCAGCATCTCGATCATGCGCGAGCGCAACCGATCCTCGCCCTTGAAGGCATGGCCGCGCCCGGTCGCCACCTCTCCGGCGCGCACCGCCTTCTGGTAGGCCGCGGTAGAACTGGCGTTCTGCGCATACCCTTGCGGAAAGCGCGAAATGGCCGAAGCGCCCATCCCGAGCAGCACCTCGCAGGTGTCGTCGGTATAGCCCTGGAAATTGCGCCGCAGATGCCCCGACCGCGCGGCCACGGCCATGCTGTCCTCGGTCTTGGCGAAATGGTCGATGCCGATTTCCTGGTAACTGTCCCACAGGAACAGGCGACGGGCGGTCTCGAACAGCGCAAGGCGTTCCTCGGGCGAAGGCAGCGCCTCGGTCGGGATCATTGCCTGCCGCTTGGCCATCCACGGCACATGGGCGTAACCATAGAGCGCGACCCGGTCGGGCGAGAGCGAAAGCAGCATCTGCACCGATTCGGAAATCCGCTCCTGGCTTTGGTGGGGCAGGCCGAACAGGATGTCGGCGTTCAGCGAATGGATGCCGGCCTTGCGCAGCGCTTCGACCGCGGCGCGGGTCACCTCGTAGCCCTGGATACGTCCGATGATCTGCTGGATGTCCGGATCGAAATCCTGCACCCCGATCGAGGCGCGGTTCATGCCCGCCTCGGCCAGCGCGGCGATGCGCGGCTCGTCGATCTCGTTCGGGTCGATCTCGACCGAGAACTCGGCGTCCGGCGCGAAGGTGAAGGATTCCTTCACCGTGTCCGACAACGCGGTCATCAGGGCGGGCGACAAAAGCGTCGGCGTGCCGCCACCCCAGTGAAGGCGCGCCACATCGACCCCGGCGGGCATCCGCGCGCCCATCGCGCGCACCTCCTGCATGAGGGTGTCCACGTAGGCGCGTACCGGTTCGTCGGACCGCACGCCCTGGGTGCGACAGGCACAGAACCAGCACAACCTGCGGCAGAACGGCACATGAAGATAGAGCGAAATCTTCGAGCCGGTCGGGATCGCGTCGATCCAGTCAAGCAGGACAGGGCCGGACACGTCGTTCGAGAACTTCGTGGCGGGCGGGTAGCTAGTATAGCGTGGGACTTTCGCGTCGAAGAGACCCATGCGGCGAAGTTGATTGACGTGTTCCATTGTTATAACGCTAAGACCGAAACGCGCGGCTTGACCTTGATTCAGATCAAGCGATGCCCATCAGCCGAGAGGCGGAAGGGATAATCTCCATGGCCCAACGACAACTTGCCTTCCCACAGGCCGATTGCGCCGATTGCCCGATCCGGCACCGGGCCGTCTGCGCCCGCTGCGAAACGGACGAGCTCGAGCATCTCGAGGCGATCAAGTATTATCGCCACTACGAGGCCGGGCAGACCATCGTCTGGGCCGGCGACAAGATGGATTTCGTGGCCTCCGTGGTGCATGGCGTCGCCGCCCTCACCCAGACGATGGAGGATGGCCGCCGCCAGATGGTGGGCCTGCTGCTTCCGTCGGATTTCCTCGGCCGCCCGAACCGCGAGCGTGCACCCTACGACGTGACGGCGACGACGGACCTCCAGCTGTGCTGTTTCCGGCGTGCGCCGTTCCAGGAGATGCTGATCAACACACCCCATGTCAGCCAGCGCCTGCTCGAGATGACGCTGGATGAACTGGACGCCGCGCGGGAATGGATGCTGCTGCTGGGCCGCAAGACGGCGCGCGAGAAGATCGCCAGCTTCCTGTCGATCATCGCACGGCGGGACGCGACGATCCACCAGCACGCGAACAGCGGGGAAATGGCCTTTGACCTGCCGCTGACGCGCGAGGCGATGGCCGATTATCTCGGCCTGACGCTGGAGACGGTCAGCCGCCAGATGTCGGGGCTGAAGCGCGATGGCGTGATCCGGCTGGAGGGCAAGCGCCACATCGTCATCCCCGATTTCGATCTGTTGATGGACGAAACGGGCGACGATGCGGATGGCGGCATCCTGAGCTGACGGTCCGGCGCCTGCCAATCATGAAACGCCCCGCGACATGCGGGGCGTTTGTCGTTTCGGGATTTGCCCGGCGGCGGCGTCAATGCGCCATGAAAACGGGCACCTTGGCATGTTCCAGCATGTTGCGCGTCGCCCCGCCCAGGATCGCCTCGCGGAAGCGCGAGTGGCCATAGGCCCCCATCACCAGCAGGTCGGCGTCGATGTCGGCGACATGCCGCGCGATCACCTCGGAAACGCGCGGCAGCGTCTGCGCAAGGATCGAGACCTCGACGCTGACGCCATGGCGGCTCAGCATTCGGCTGAGTTCCGCACCGGGGTCCGAAGATTCCGAACTGTGGCGTTCGGGGGCGACGATGCAGATGTTCACCTCGTCGGCGGCCTGCAGGATCGGCAGGGCACGGCGGATCGAGACCATCGCCTCGGCCGACTCGTTCCATGCGACGGCCACGCGCTTGGGCTTGAGCGGCACCGGCCTGCCCTCGGCCAGCACGATGGCCGGGGCATTGCCCTGGAACATCGCCGCCTCGACCACCACGGGCGCGTCGGCATATTGCCCCTCGCCGTAGGGCTTGGGCAGGATCACGAGATCGGCGAAGCGGGCGCGCCGGGCCACCAGCCCGGCAACAGAGGCGGATTGCGCGACCATCGCATCCACGCCCCAGGAAATGTCGCTGCGCTGGAGTTGCAGCCGCACGGCGGCTTCGATCTCGGTGGCCTCGGCCTGGGCATGGGCGATCGTCTCGTCATGCATCAGCGCGGTCGCCCCGGCGAAGTAATACCCCGTCTGGGTGCGGTCCACGCCGAGGCACAAAACATCGAGATGCCCCCCGCATGCGGCCGCGAACGGGACCGCGGCATCCAGGACTTTGGCAACGTCCTTGGGGTCGGTCAGAACGGTCAGGATGGATTTGTAGGCCATGGTTTGCTCCCTCCGGTAAGGTCTGAACAGGCTTAGGCCGGGTCAGGTCGCCGCACCTTGACCTGCATCAACCGGCCCAAGCGTTGCATTTGACATGGATCAAGGCCCTTGCCGGACCCTTCCGCGATGTGAGGGTCAGATGGAACAGCCCCGGACGGCTTTCGAGTCGGAACCGGGGCATCACGAAGGGACGATCAATGCTTGATTATGTGAAGCTCCTGATCCTCGGTCTCGTCGCGGTCTGTGCCGCGATCGCGGCCAACTACGCGCGGGACGCGGCCTATCTCGTCCATGCCCTGCTGATCATGAGCGCCGCGGCCATCACGTTCGTGGTGGTGCTGCGCAAGATGGGCGAGGCCAAGGTGCCCGTGCCCGTGAACGAATACATGGACGGACCGGTCAAGGCCGCGGCGATCGCCACGGCCTTCTGGGGGGTCGTGGGCTTTCTTGCTGGTGTGTACATCGCCTTTCAACTGGCGTTCCCGGTGCTCAATTTCGACTGGGCGCAGGGCTACCTCAATTTCGGCCGCCTGCGCCCGCTTCACACATCCGCAGTGATCTTCGCCTTCGGTGGCAACGCGCTTCTGGCGGCCTCCTTCTACATCGTGCAGCGGACATCGGCCGCGCGCCTGTGGGGCGGCAACCTCGCGTGGTTCGTGTTCTGGGGCTACCAGCTCTTCATCGCGATGGCAGCGACGGGCTACCTGCTGGGCTCGACCCAGGGCCAGGAATACGCCGAGCCCGAGTGGCTGACCGACCTTTGGCTGACCATCGTCTGGGTCGCGTTCCTCGCGCTCTACATGGGCACACTGATGAAGCGGAAAGAGCCGCACATCTACGTCGCCAACTGGTTCCTTCTGTCCTTCATCGTCACCGTGGCAATGCTGCATGTGGTCAACAACCTGCAGATCCCGGTGTCGTTCTTCGGGTCGCGCTCGGTCACCGTGATGTCGGGCGTGCAGAGCGCCATGACGCAGTGGTGGTATGGCCACAACGCCGTGGGCTTCTTCCTGACCGCGGGCTTCCTGGGGATGATGTACTACTTCATTCCCAAGCAGGCCGAACGCCCGGTCTACTCCTACAAGCTCTCGATCATCCACTTCTGGGCGCTGATCTTCCTCTACATCTGGGCCGGTCCGCACCACCTGCACTACACGGCGCTGCCCGACTGGGCCTCGACGCTGGGGATGGTGTTCTCGATCGTGCTCTGGATGCCCAGCTGGGGCGGCATGATCAACGGCCTGATGACGCTGTCGGGGGCCTGGGACAAGCTGCGCACGGACCCCGTCCTGCGGATGATGGTCACCTCGGTCGCCTTCTACGGCATGTCGACCTTCGAAGGCCCGATGATGTCGATCCGCGCGGTCAACTCGCTGTCGCATTACACCGACTGGACGATCGGCCACGTGCACTCGGGTGCGCTCGGCTGGAACGGGATGATCACCTTCGGGATGCTCTACTATCTCTTCCCCAAGCTCTGGGGGCGTGCCTCGCTCTACAGCGTGCGGGCCGTGTCGTGGCACTACTGGCTCGCGACGATCGGCATCGTGCTCTACGCCGCCTCGATGTGGGTGACGGGGATCATGGAAGGCCTGATGTGGCGTGAGGTCGACGATCAAGGGTTCCTCGTGAACTCCTTCGCCGACACCGTCGCCGCGAAATTCCCGATGTACGTGGTCCGGGGTCTCGGCGGGGTGATGTTCCTCGGCGGTGCGCTGATCATGTGCTGGAACCTCTGGATGACCGTAACGAAGGGCCAGGTCCGCAAGGACGCCCCCGTCGCGGCACCGGCAGAATAAGGAGGGCCTGACAGATGGCACTTGAAGGTCACAAGAAGATCGAAACCAACGCGACCCTCCTTCTGACGCTCAGCTTCCTGGTCGTCACGGTGGGGGGCGTGGTCGAGATCGCACCGCTCTTCTACCTCGAGAACACCATCGAGGACGTGGAGGGGATGCGACCCTACTCGCCGCTCGAACTGGCGGGGCGCGAGATCTACATCCGCGAGGGCTGCTATGTCTGCCACTCCCAGATGATCCGGCCGATGCGCGACGAGGTGGAGCGGTACGGGCACTACTCGCTCGCGGCAGAGTCCCAGTATGACCACCCGTTCCAGTGGGGCTCCAAGCGGACGGGGCCCGACCTCGCCCGCGTCGGCGGCCGCTACTCGGACGAGTGGCACGTCGACCACTTCATGGATCCGCAATCGGTGGTGCCCGAGTCGGTGATGCCGGCCTATGCCTTCCTCGCCGACAACGTGCTGCGGCCGACCTATATCGTCGACCTGATGCGCACCCATCGCATGGTGGGCGTGCCCTACACCGACGAGATGCTGGAGATGGCGCAAACCGACTTCATCCAGCAGGCCACCGATTTCGGGGATGCGGGCGTGGTCGAACGCTACCCGGGCGCGCAGCAGCGCGACTTCGACGGGCAGCCGGAAGTCACCGAGATGGATGCGCTCATCGCCTACATGCAGATGCTGGGTACGCTGGTCGATTTCTCGACCTTCACGCCCGAAGAAGCCATGGCAAGCCGGTAAGGGAGGGCCTGACAGATGGAAGATACCTATACCGTCCTGCAGGTCATCGCGCGAAGCTGGGGGGCGATGTTCATGCTTCTCTTCTTCCTCGGTGTGATCATCTTCACGCTGCGTCCCGGCAGCAGGCAGGTCCACCGCGACACCGCGGATATCCCCTTCCGTTACGATGACCGCCCGATGAGCGACGATGACGCCAAGGCGCAGTCCCGCCAGTTCAAGGAGGCGCGGCAATGACCGACGACCAGAACAAGCACCCCGAAGAGCAGAAGCTGCTTGCAGGTGACCCCGAGACGACCGGTCATTCCTGGGACGGCATCAAGGAATTCAACAACCCGCTTCCGCGCTGGTGGCTGTGGACCTTCTACGCCACGATCGTCTGGGCGCTGATCTACACGGTGCTCTATCCTGCATGGCCCATGGTCAACGGGGCGACGCCCGGTTTGCTCGGCTTCTCGACCCGGGCCAACGTGGCCTCCGAGATCGAGCGTTTCGACGAGATGAACGCCGATGTCCGCACCCGGATCACCGAGGTGGAGCTGGCCGCCATCACCCCCGACGAGAACCCCGATCTCTACAACTACGCGATCCAGGGCGGGGCGGCGCTCTTTGCAACCTGGTGTTCGCAGTGCCACGGCTCCGGCGCGGCCGGGGTGCAGGCCTCGGGCTATCCGAACCTGCTGGATGACGACTGGCTCTGGGGCGGCACGATCGACGATATCCACTACACGATCGCGCACGGCATCCGGAACGAGGACGATCTCGACGCCCGCTATTCCGAGATGACCGCGTTCGACGACATCCTGTCCGACGAGGAAATCGCCTCGGTCGTGCAATATGTCCTGAACATCTCGGGACAGGAGGCGGATGCCACCCTCGCCGCGGCGGGCGAGAGTGTCTACCTCGACAATTGCGCGGCCTGTCACATGGATGACGGCACCGGCGACCGCTTTCTCGGCGCGCCGAACCTGACCGATGCGATCTGGCTCTATGGCGGCTCGCCTGAGGCGATCGAGGAAACGGTGCGGTATTCGCGCTTCGGCGTGATGCCGCCCTGGTCCGCCGACGCCTCCGCGGCGGGTCGCCTCTCCGAGGCCGAGGTGCGGTCCGTCTCGGTCTACGTCCACTCCCTCGGCGGCGGCGAATAAGCCGCCGAGGTCAAGGTTTCGCCGGCCCCTCCCGGTCGGCGGAACGGCACCGGTCCCGGTCCTGTTCGCGCGTTTCCTACGGGACCGGTGCCACATCATAGCCCGCCCCGCCGCCCCGGAAAGGGCGCGCGGGGCGGTGTCGTTTCCGGCACGGGGCTGCGACATCATGTGACCCGGTCGATCCGTTGGATCTGCAAGCGATTGATCCACGTCAAGGAGCGACCCGGTTCGGTTTCCTAGAAGGAAGAGGCGCAGGACCACCCAGATTCCAGGAGTCACATCGTCATGAGTGCCACCGAAGAGCCGGAGAAGCTCTATGCCGCCCGTGAACCCGTCTTTCCCAAGCGTGTTTCGGGGCGGTTTCGCAATCTGAAGTGGGTCATCCTGCTGGTCACGCTGGGCATCTATTACATCACGCCGTGGATTCGCTGGGACCGCGGCCCGGCACTGCCCGACCAGGCGGTCCTGCTGGACCTCGCGAACCGGCGATTCTTCTTCTTCTGGATCGAGATCTGGCCGCACGAGTTCTATTTCGTCGCGGGGCTCTTGATCATGGCGGGCCTTGGCCTGTTCCTGTTCACCTCGGCGCTCGGGCGGGTCTGGTGCGGCTATTCCTGCCCGCAGACGGTCTGGACCGACCTCTTCTTCACCGTCGAGCGCTGGATCGAGGGCGATCGCAACGCGCGGCTGCGCCTGTGGAACGCCAAGTGGGACTTCCACAAATGGCGGCTGCGCCTGTCGAAATGGGCGGTCTGGCTGCTGATCTCGGTCGCGACCGGCGGGGCATGGGTGTTCTATTTCGCCGACGCTCCGACGCTGCTGGTGCAGCTGGTGACGGGGCAGGCCGCGATGGTCGCCTATGTGACGGTCGGCATTCTGACCGCCACGACCTTCGTCTTTGGCGGTTTCATGCGCGAACAGATCTGCATCTACGCCTGCCCATGGCCGCGCATCCAGGCCGCGATGATGGACGAGGACACGATAACGGTCGCCTATCGTGACTGGCGCGGAGAGCCGCGCGGCAAGGGCAAGGACCGCGAGAACCTTGGCGACTGCATCGATTGCTACGCCTGCGTCAATGTCTGCCCCGTGGGTATCGACATCCGTGACGGCCAGCAGCTGGAGTGCATCACCTGCGCGCTCTGCATCGACGCCTGCGACGACATCATGGCCAAGGTCGGCAAGCCGCGCGGGCTGATCGACTACATGGCCCTGACGGACGAGGCGAACGAACGCGCAGGCAACCCGAAGAAATCGGTGTGGAAGCACATCTTCCGCCTGCGCACGATCATCTACACCGTGCTCTGGTCGGCCATCGGCGTGGGCCTGACGGTCATGCTGTTTATCCGCTCCGACATCGACATGACGGTCGCCCCGGTGCGCAACCCGCAATTCGTGATCCTGTCGGACGGGTCGATCCGCAACACCTACGACGTGCGGATCCGCAACATGACCCATGACGAGAGCGACTTCCAGATCACGGTCGCCTCGGACGCGCCGCTGCAGGTCGAACTCGAGGGGCAGCAGGGCAACACCGTGCCCGTTCCGCTCGACAGCACCTACCTGCAGCGCGTCTACGTCACCGCGCCCGCGGGCAGCGCCGCCGCGCGGGGCGAGCGGACCGACTTCCGCTTCTGGGTCGAGGACCTGAGCACCAATACGCGAACCTATACGGACACCACGTTCTTTGGGAGGGATCTGGAATGAGTGCCGACACGACAACGCCCGACACGGGCCGCAAACTGACCGGATGGCATGTGCTGGCGATCTTCGTCGGCGGCTTCGGGATCATCTTCGCGGTCAATTTCTTCATGGCCTACAGCGCCGTGTCGACCTTCCCCGGCATGGAGGTCTCGTCGAGCTACGCCGACAGCCAGACCTTCGACGAACGCCGTGACGCGCAGGAGGCGCTGGGATGGAACGCCAGCGTCCAGATTCCGGGCGACGGCACCCTGGTCCTGCATCTCGTCGATGACGAGGGCAGGCCCGTGGCCCCGGCGGAGCTGACAGCCCTTCTGACGCGGCCCACCAACCAGCAGGACGACCAGCTGCTCGAGTTCGAGCGGGTGAACGGCGCCTTTGTGGCACCGGTCGCGCTGGCCGACGGGATGTGGCGCCTGCGCCTGACCGGGACGGCGCGGGACGGCACGGGCTATCGCCACAACATCACCTTCCGCCATTTCGACTGACCCGACCGTGACCGCCACCTTCGAGCATTCCCGCCCCGCGGCCTGTCCGGCCTGCTCTGCCGCCCCCGCGGCCGAGCAACTGGCAGAGCAACCCGTGGATGCGACGCTGATGCTGTCGCTGCCCGGCATCCATTGCGCGGGGTGCATCTCGGGGGTGGAACGGGCGCTGACCGCGGTGCCCGGCGTGCGCGACGCACGCGTGAACCTGACCCTGCGCCGCGCCGCGGTCGAGGCGGGGCCGGAGGTGTCGGCCGAGGATCTTTGCACCGTCCTGGAACGCGCGGGCTACGAGGCGCATGAGCTCGACCCCGGCGTGCTGGCCACGACCGCCGCCGACCGGCAGGGCCGCGACCTGCTGATGCGGCTGGCCGTCGCGTTCTTCGCGATGATGAACGTCATGCTGCTGTCGGTCGCGGTCTGGTCGGGGGCCGAAGGCGTGACCCGCGACATGATGCACTGGATCAGCGCACTGATCGCGATCCCGGCGGTGATCTTTTCCGGGCGCCCCTTCTACGTCTCGGCATGGGCTGCGCTGAAGAGCCGTCGGCTGAACATGGATGTGCCGATCACGCTGGCCATCGCGCTGGCCATGGTCACCTCTCTCTACGAGACGATGCTGTCGGGCCACCACGCCTATTTCGACGCGGCGGTGATGCTGTGCTTCTTCCTGCTGGGCGGGCGATACCTCGATCACCGGACGCGCGCCTCGGCGCGGTCCGCGGCGCAGGAACTGGCCGCGCTCGAGGTGCCCCGTGCGCTGCGCATCAGCGCCGAGGGAGAGGAAACCGTTTCGGTCGCAGACCTCCGCGTCGGCGATGTCGTCCGCGTGAAACCGGGCGGGCGCATCCCCGTGGACGGCCGTGTCCTGACGGGCCAGTCCGAGATCGACCGCAGCCTGATGACCGGCGAGAGCCTGCCCGCCTTCGCCGGCGAGAACAGCGTGGTCAGCGCGGGCGAAGTGAACCTGACCGGCCCCCTGACGATCGAGGTGCTGGCCGCCGGGCGCGACACCGCGCTTCACCGCATCGCCGACCTTGTCGCCGTGGCCGAGGCGGGGCGCAACAACTACACCTCGCTTGCCGACCAGGCGGCCAAGCTTTACGCGCCGGGGGTGCATATCCTGTCCCTCGTCTCGGCGGTGGGCTGGTATCTCTACACGCAGGACCTGCGGATCGCGCTGAACATCGCGGCGGCGGTGCTGATCATCACCTGCCCCTGCGCGCTGGGTCTGGCCGTGCCGGCCGTGACCACCGCCGCCTCGGGGCGGCTTTTCCGCAAGGGTCTGCTGATCAAGGACGGCACCGCGCTGGAGCGTCTGGCCGAGGCCGATACGGTCGTCTTCGACAAGACCGGCACGCTGACCAATGGCGCGCCGACACCGCAGGGCCTCGACCGCCTGCCGGACGAGGCCGCCCGCGTCGCGCTGGCGCTGGCGCAGGGGTCGTCGCATCCGCTGGCCGAAAGCCTCGGCCGGGCGCTGACGGCGCGCGGGCTGCGCCCCGCCCCTGTCGAGGCGCTGCGCGAGGTTCCGGGCTTCGGCGTCGAGGGAAGCTGGAATGGGCAGCGCGTCCAACTGGGCCGCGCCGCATGGGTCGGGGCCGAGGCGCCGGCCGAGACCGCCACCTTCTTGCTGATGGGCGACGCGCCACCGCGCGCGATCACCTTCGCCGACACGCTGCGCGACGGCGCGCAGGAGGTGGTCACCGCGCTCAAGGCGCAGGGCAAGCGGGTCATCCTGATCTCGGGCGATACGCAGGCCGCCGTCACCCGTTTCGCACGAACCATCGGCATCGACGAGGTCATCGCCGAGGCGCTGCCGCAGGAAAAGGCCGCCCTTGTGGCCGACCTTTCGGACGAGGGCGCCAAGGTTCTGATGGTGGGGGACGGGCTGAACGATACCGCGGCGCTGGCCGCGGCGCATGTCTCGATCTCGCCCGCCTCCGCGCTCGACGCGGCACGCACGGCATCCGACATGGTGCTGACGGGCCGAAGCCTTGCGCCCATCGCGGACGCGATCCGCACCTCGGTTTCGGCACGCAAGCGCATCCGCGAGAACTTCACCATCGCAACGGTCTACAACGTGCTGGCGGTGCCGCTGGCTGTCGCCGGTCTCTGCTCGCCGCTGATCGCGGCCTTGGCGATGTCGCTCTCCTCGATTACGGTGTCGGTGAACGCCCTGCGTTTGAAGTGAGCGCCTCATGGATATTCTCGGCCTCCTGATCCCTGTCAGCCTCTTTCTGGGGCTTGTCGGGCTCGTGGCCTTCTGGTGGATGTTGCGAAAGGGTCAGTTCGACGATCCCGACGGCGATGCCAATCGCATCCTGCGCGACGATTACGACGACAAGCCCAAGAGATGAGCCCGGTGCCGGGCAGCGTCTTGCAAGACGCTGCGCCAGAGCCTTGCAAGGCTCTGGCCAGCCTTTTGCAAAAGGCTGGAAAGGGTCTTGCAAGACCCTTGGCCCCTAGCCCGCCGACTTCTCCTTCGCGCGGGCGCGCAGGAGGGTGAAGATCCCCGCCGCCACGACCAGCCCAGCGCCCAGCGCCACGTTCCACTCCAGCGTTTCGCCGAAGACGGTGATCCCCAGCGTCGCGGCGAAGACCAGTTGCAGGTAGGCAAACGGCTGCACGGCACTGGCCTCGGCCAGCTCGTAGACCTTGATCAGGAGCCAGTGCCCCCCCGCCCCGGTGATGCACAGGATCGACATCCAGACCCAATCGCCCGCGCTCATCGGTTCCCAGAACCAGATGCCGACACAGGTCATCACCACCGCGCCCACCGTGCCGGTGTAGAAAAAGCTGACGGTGGTCGAGTCCTTGCGCGACGCGTAGCGGGTCAAAAGGCCGTAAAGCGCGAACATCAACGCCGCCAGCAGCGCGACCAGCGCCTCGACCTGGAACACACGAAAGCCCGGCTGCAGGATGATCAGCACGCCGATGAACCCGACCCCGATCGCCGCCCATCGGCGCCAGCCCACCTTTTCGCCGAGCACCGGCCCCGACAGGGCGGCTACCAGCAGGGGGTAGCATGTGAAGACGGCATGGGTTTCGACAAGGCCAAGAAGGACGAAGGCCAGCACCATCACGCAGATCTCGAGTGCCAGCAGCGCGCCACGCGCGACTTGCACCAGCGGTTGTTGCGTTGCCGCCGCGGCCCGCAGCCCGCCCGCCTTGCGCGCCGCGATGGCGATAACGAAGGCGGCGAAGAACCAGTAACGGATCATCACCACCATCAGCACGTTGTATTCGCCCGCCAGATGGCGGCTGATGCCGTCCTGCATCGCGAAGACGAAGGTGGCGGCCACCATCAGCCAGATGCCGAGCCTCGTGTTCTGCGCGCTCATGCCAGTCGCCCCCGGACCATGTGCCGCTTGCGCCCGTAGCCGGGGATGCGCTCGACCGCGAACCCCGCTTGCGTCAGGGCCGCGCGCACCGCGCTCGCCGCCGAATAGGTCGCGCAGGTGCCGCCCGGCACGGTATGGTCCGAGACCGCTTTCATCAGCGCGGGTTCCCACAGTTCGGGGTTCCGCGCCGGCGCGAAGCCGTCCAGAAACCAGGCATCGGCCTTGCCCGCCCATGCGGGCAGGGTTTCGCGTGCGTCGCCGAAGACGATGCGGGCCGAAAGGGTCGGCGTTTCGATCCGCCCGTCACCGTCCAGCGCCGCAGCGATGGCCTCGGCAAAGGGTGCGGCCTCGGGGAAGGCCGCAAGGGCCGCGCGCGCATCCGCGCCCGACAGGGGGAAAGCCTCGAAACTGGTAAAGCGCAGCGGCCCCGCGACCCCGCCCGCCTCCCACGCCAGCGCCGCGGCCACGAGGTTCAGCCCCGTGCCGAAGCCCAGCTCGGCGATATGGAACCCCGGCCTGAAGCGCGCGGGCAGGTCGTTGCCCGACAGGAAGACATGCCGCGTCTCGGCAAGCCCGTTCTCGAGCGAGAAGAACGGATCGTCGAAACGACGTGACACGGGCACGCGATCCGCGCGCCAGTCGATCTCATGTGTCGGGTGGTCCATGCCGCGCGGCTCGTCTAATCCTGCACCGGACACGGCGCGCCCATAACCGGCGCGCCGGCCGGGCGCGACACTGGGGCAGGCGCGGGGGATTGGCAATGGCTGACATCAGGGTTTTCGGCGCGGGCATCTTCGGTCTTTCGATCGCGTGGGCCTGCGCCTGCCGCGGCGCCTCGGTCGAGGTGGTGGACCCGCATGGGATAGGTGCAGGCTCCTCCGGCGGGTTGGTGGGCGCGCTGGCGCCGCATGTGCCGGAAAACTGGAACACGAAGAAACAGGTCCAGTTCGAAAGCCTCGACATGGCCGGGGCATTCTGGGCCGACGTGGCCGAGGTCGGCGGCGAGGACCCCGGCTACGCGCGCACCGGACGCTTGCAGCCGGTGGGCGACGAGGCCGCCCTTGCCCTGGCCCGCGCGCGCGAGCAGAGCGCTGCCGATCTCTGGCAAGGGCGCTACACCTGGCGCGTCGTGCCCGAGGGCGATTTCCCCGGCCTTCTCTCCAGCCCCACGGGCTGGCTGATCCACGACACGCTGAGCGCGCGGATGCACCCGCGCCGCGCCTGTGCGGCCCTTGCCGCCGCGATCCGGGCGAAGGGCGGGAGCATCAGGCCCGAGCCGTCGCCCGGCCCCGCGGTGGAGGTCTGGGCAACCGGGGCCGCCGGGCTGGCCGAACTGACGCAGGCCCGCGGGCGGCTGGTCGGACAGGGGATCAAGGGACAGGCGGCGCTTCTGCGGGCCGACCTGCGCCACGCTCCGCAGCTTTTCGCCGAGGCATTGCATATCGTGCCCCACGCGGACGGGACCACGGCCATCGGCTCGACAACCGAGCGCGATTATGCGGACCCGACCGCAACCGACGCCCAACTCGACGCGCTGGTCGAGACCGCGCGCCGCCTCTGCCCGGCCTTGCGCGACGCACCCGTGATCGAACGATGGGCGGGCCTGCGCCCGCGCAGCCGCTCGCGCGCGCCGATGCTGGGGGCGCATCCGCTGCGCCCCGGCGCCTTCATCGCGAATGGTGGCTTCAAGATCGGCTTCGGCATGGCGCCCGGCATCGCGTCGATGATGGCCGACCTGATCCTCGACGGGACCGACCGTATCCCCGAGGCGTTCCACCCAGAGGCCAGCCTCTAGGAGGCCGCGCGGCGCAGCGCCTCCATCAACTCGGTCAACAGTTTCAACGGCATCTCGTTGATCAGCCGCCCCTCGGCGTCGAACTCGCGGTCGGGGGCGGCGATCATGACCTCAGGGCCCGGCAGGACATGCGCCCGGAAGGGGTTCATCGCGTGGCGCAGCGTCATCTGCGTCCGCTCGCCGCCTGCGCGCCCGGCCGCTGCCGACAGGATCGCGACCGGCTTGTCGCGCCAGACGCCGCCCGGCACCCGGCTGATCCAGTCGAGCCCGTTCTTCAGCACGCCCGACATCGCCTTGTTGTATTCCGGCCCCGCGATTACCACCGCATCGGCCGCCCTGATCTGGTCGGCAAGCATCTGCACCTCCGAGGGCAACCCCTGCGCCTCGAGGTCGCCATCATAAAGCGGCAGGCGCAGGTTGCCCTCGATGAACTCGGCCGGGTCGAACAGGCGCGCCGCCTCCAGCATCAGCTTGCGGTTCCACGATGCGGCGCGCAACGACCCACACAATCCCAATAGCGTCAAGCTGGACATTCCCTGTTCCCTCCGGTCAAACCATGCCCCGGGCGACCTATAGCGGGAGAGCGACATGTCCAAGCGCCACGGGGGAAAAATCCTCGCCGATCACCTGGCGATCAACGCGGTGATCCGCGTCTTCTCGGTTCCGGGCGAAAGCTTTCTCGCCGCGCTCGACGGGCTTTACGATCATGACATCCAGAATGTCGTCTGTCGGCAGGAGGGCGGCGCGGCCATGATGGCCGAGGCGCATGCCAAGCTGACGGGCAAACCCGGCGTCCTCTTCGTCACCCGCGGGCCGGGGGCGACCAATGCCGCCTCGGGCCTGCATGTCGCGATGCAGGACTCGAGCCCGATGGTGGTGTTCGTGGGCCAGGTGGCGCTGCGCGACCGCGACCGCGGCGCCTTTCAGGAGGTCGATTACCGCCGCTTCTTCTCGCCGCTGGTGAAATGGGTGGCCGAGGTGGAGACGACGGCCCGCCTGCCCGAATACATCGCCCGCGCCTTTCACGTCGCGCAATCGGGCCGCCCCGGCCCCGTGGTGCTGGCGCTGCCCGAAGACGTGCTCTCGGCCGAGGCGGATGTCCCCGATCTAGGGCCTGCCCGGGCGCCGCAGCAGCCGGTCGATGCCGCCACGGCCCATTCGCTTCTCGACCGGCTGCTGGCCCATGACCGCCCGATGATCGTTGCAGGCGGCCCCGGCTGGTCGCGCGAGGCCCAGGCCGATCTCGAGGCGCTGGCCGAGGCCACCGGCCTGCCCGTCGCCGTCACCTTCCGGCGGCAAGATTACGTCGACAACGCCCATCCCAACTACATCGGCGATCTTGGCGTCGGCATGAACCCGAAGCTGGGCCAGCGCCTGCGCGACGCGGACGCGCTGCTGATCCTGGGCGCGCGGATGGGCGAGACCGCGACGAACGGCTATACGCTGATGGACCCCGCCGGGCCGGGCAAGACCATCCTCCACGTCCACCCCGACCCCGACGAGATCGGCACCGTCTACCAGCCCACCGCCAGCCTCGCCGCCCCCGCCCCCGCGCTTCTGGCCGCGCTGCGCGGAGCCAATGGTCGGATTCGGGACCCGCAATGGACCGCCACCGCCCGCGCCGATTACGAGGCCTGGCAGGTCCCGCAGGAAACCCCCGGTGCGGTCAGGATGGAAGAGGTCGTGCGCCTGGTCTCCGACCGCTACGAGGGCCGCGCGCTCTACACCAACGGGGCGGGCAACTACGCGGCCTTCCTGCATCGCTACGCCCGCTACCGTGGCTATCGCACGCAGGTGGCCCCGACCTCTGGCTCGATGGGCTACGGGTTGCCCGCCGCGATCGCCGCGAAACTCGAACATCCCGACCGCCCGGTGATCTGCTTCGCGGGCGACGGCTGCCTGCAGATGACCCTGCAGGAGCTGTCGACCGCCCGGCAACATGGCGCCGACATCACCGTGATCATCGCAAACAACGGGCGCTACGGCACGATCCGGATGCACCAGGAAAACCACTACCCCGGCCGCGTCTCGGGGACCGAGCTCTTCAACCCCGACTATGTGCAGCTTGCGGCCAGCTATGGTGGCACCGGCCACCGCATCACCGCGATGGATCACCTTGCCCCGGCGCTGGACGCCGCCGACGCGGGCGGCCTGCACCTGATCGAGCTGGTGCTGGACCCCGCGATGCTCAGCACCACGAAATCCCTCTGAGGCGTGTCTTCATCTTGGCCGATACAACTCCGGGGGAGTCGCGCATGCGACGGGGGCAGAGCCCCCCGCGCCGAAGGCGCCACGAAAGACTCGCGGAGCGAAGCGACCTGAAGGGCATGCGCCTTGGCGCTCCGCGTGGTCGGCGTCACCCAACCGGGCCGGTCCGGCGGGCCGCGGTTGCCCTGTCGCACCCATGCACCGACGCGCGTGTCAGGCTTGGAATCCGACACGGGGCGATGTATCTGCGCGGATGACATGACCGGGATATTCGACATCGGGGACCACGAGCGCCTGCCCTGGCGCTTTCACGGCGCGCGCCGGTCCCGGCTGGGCGGGCTTTGAGGCTACCTTCGTCCGACACTCCCCGACATTCCCGACATCAAGGACCCTGAGACGATGACCGGCAAGACACTCTACGACAAGATCTGGGACGCCCATCTCGTGCACGAGGCCGAGGATGGCACCAGCCTTCTCTACATCGACCGTCACCTCGTGCACGAGGTCACCAGCCCGCAGGCTTTCGAAGGGCTGCGCATGGCGGGCCGGACCGTCCGCGCGCCGGACAAGACCATCGCGGTGCCCGATCACAACGTGCCCACCACCGCGGGCCGCGAGAACCCCGACCAGATGCCCGAGGAAAGCCGCATCCAGGTCGCCGCCCTCGACCAGAACGCGCGCGATTTCGGCATCCACTACTATCCCGTCACCGACATCCGGCAGGGGATCGTGCATATCGTCGGCCCCGAGCAGGGCTGGACGCTGCCGGGCATGACGGTCGTCTGCGGCGACAGCCACACCGCGACGCATGGCGCCTTCGGCGCGCTGGCGCACGGGATCGGCACCTCCGAGGTCGAGCATGTGCTGGCCACCCAGACGCTGATCCAGAAGAAATTGAAGAACATGAAGGTCGAGATCACCGGCAAGCTTGCGCCGGGTGTGACGGCCAAGGACATCACGCTTTCGGTCATCGGCCACACCGGCACCGCCGGCGGCACGGGCTACGTGATCGAGTATTGCGGCGAGGCGATTCGCGACCTGTCCATGGAAGGGCGGATGACCGTCTGCAACATGGCGATCGAGGGCGGCGCGCGCGCGGGCCTGATCGCGCCGGACGAAAAGACCTTTGCCTATGTGCAAGGCCGCCCCCATGCGCCCAAGGGTGCGCAGTGGGAGGCCGCGCTGGCGTGGTGGAAGACGCTGTTCTCGGACGAGGACGCGCATTGGGACAAGGTCGTCACCATCCGCGGCGAGGATATCGCGCCGGTCGTGACCTGGGGCACCTCGCCCGAGGATGTTCTGCCGATCACGGCCGCCGTCCCCGCGGCCGAGGACTTCACCGGCGGCAAGGTCGGGGCCGCGCAGCGGTCGCTCGACTACATGGGCCTCAAGCCCGGCACGCCCCTGAAGGACATCGAGATCGACACGGTCTTCATCGGCTCCTGCACCAATGGCCGGATCGAGGATCTGCGCGCTGCCGCCGAGATCCTGAAGGGCAAGAAGATCGCCGTGAAACGCGCGATGGTCGTGCCGGGCTCGGGCCTCGTGCGCGCGCAGGCCGAGGAAGAGGGGCTGGCCGATATCTTCATCGAAGCGGGCTTCGAATGGCGGCTTGCGGGCTGTTCCATGTGCCTGGCCATGAACCCCGACCAGCTGGCCCCCGGTGAGCGTTGTGCCGCCACCTCGAACCGTAATTTCGAGGGGCGTCAGGGCCGCGGCGGGCGCACGCACCTGATGTCGCCCGCGATGGCTGCGGCTGCCGCGGTGACGGGGCGCCTGACCGACGTGCGCGAGTTGATGTAATCCTGCAGGCGGGCGCCCCAAAGGGTGCCCGCCGCGCCTCAGGGTGCCCGCACAAGCCTGCGCGTCACGGCCAGCATCGCCAGCGACAGCCCCAGACACCAGGCCGACATCGCCCAGGCCTGCTGCGGCACCGGGATGCCCGCGTCGATGATCACCCCGCCAATGCCCGGCCCAAGCGCGGTTGACACCACCAGTACCGCACTTGCCACGGCGCGGACCGATCCGATGTGGTCGGTGCCGTAGGTCGCGGGCAGGAGCGTCCCCCAGACCGTGTTCGTCATGCCCTGGGTCACGCCGATCAGCGCGATGGCGACGATCCAGAGAAGCGGCGTCTCGGCCATGGCGATCAGCGCGATCCCCAGCCCCATCGGCAGCGCGGCCAGTGGAAGCAGGCGCGCCGGGCCGAAGCGGTCGGCCACCCAGCCCGCGGCAAAGGCCGCCGCCACCTCGGACAGCGCCCAGGCGGGATAGGCCGGGGCCATGGCGACCAGCGACCAGCCCTTGATCTCGGCGATGTGGACCTGGTGGAAGAAGACGACCGTGCCGACATAGCCCGGCGTCAGCATCAAGGGCACCAGCGCCCAGAAGAGCCAGTGACGCAGCGCCTCACGCCTGCCCCAGTGCCGCCCGCCGAGGCCGGGCGCGCCCGCCACGCCGCCCAGGCTGCCTTGCGGCGCGCGATCCCGCGCAAGCAGGAAGATCAACAAGGGCAGGATGACCAGCAGCAGGATCGCCGCCACCACCAGCCAGCTGGCGCGCCAGCCGATCCAGCCCATCAACAGCACCACGGGCAGCGGCAGAAGTACCTGCCCGGTCGTGAACCCCAGATTGGCGATGGCAAGCGCCCGGCCGCGCGTGGCGACGAACCAGCGCGCCATGGCGGTCTGCTGGATATGGGTGAACATCCCCTGACCGCAGAAGCGCAGGAGGAACACGGCGATCCCGAGGGTCCAGAGGGACTGCCCCAGCGCCATGAGCACCGCGGCCCCGGCGAACAGCACCGCCACCAGCGGCGCCAGCCGCGAGAGCGGCACCGTGTCGGCGAGGCCTCCGCGCCCGAAGAGTAGCAAGGCCGAGGCCAGCGTCGCGCCGGTGTAGATCAGCCCCCACTGTCCGTCCGTCAGCCCGTATTCCGCCCGGATCTCGCCTGCAAAGAGCGAGATGAACCATGTGTGTCCGAGACAGGCACCGAAGGCCAGCAGCAGGCCCGTGGCGAGCCAGCGTCGGTTCTCGGCCAGGAAGCGCAGCATCGGGGGGCCGTCACAGCAGGGTGCGTTCCACCACCCAATACGCCCCCACCGCGGCGATAGCCAGAGAGGCCGGGATCGCGATGGCCTGGCGGTACCAGCTGCGGCGGATGAACCACCCCGTCAGCGCGAAGGCCATGGCGATGACCGCCAGCTGGCCGAACTCCACCCCGATGTTGAAGCCCACGAGCGCCACAGCGAAGCGCTCGGAGGCGATGCCGTAATCGCCCAGCACGCTGGCAAAGCCCAGCCCGTGCAGAAGCCCGAAGGCGAAGACCAGCGCGGTGCGCCCGCGCGTGTTGCCCCAGCCCAGCGTGTTCTCGACGCCCACATAGACGATCGAGGCCGCGATCAGCGGCTCGACGATGGATGCAGGCACGCTCACCACGCCCGTCGCCGCCAGCGCCAGCGTGATCGTATGCGCCACCGTGAAGGCCGAGACCTGCCACAGGAGCGGGCCCAGCTTCGTGGCGAAAAAGAACAGGCCGAGGACGAAGAGGATATGGTCGAGGCCAAGCGGCACGATATGCTCGAACCCCGCCCCGATGTAGCGCAGGAAGACGGCGCCTGCCCCCTCGGTCAGGACATCGGCGCGGGGCAGGTCCGGCGTCATCTCGCCGCCCGACAGGAACCCTTCGTAAGCGTCTTCGCCGCCCCCCACCTGCCGCGGCACGAAGGTGCCGTAACCGGGTGCAAGGCCAAGGCGCACCCCCGCCTCGCCCGGCGGCAGATCGGCGGCGATGGTCAGGATGCTGTCGCGCGGCAGATCGAGGTTCCCCACGGCCGGGATCGCGACCTCGGCGATCTCGGGGGTCAGGCGCTGCCCCTCCACCTCGATGAGAAAGCCACGCGCGATGCGGGGCCAGTCAGCCCTCAGCGCCGCCTCGAGCCGGTCGGGCTCCATCGCGCGGAACCGGTCGTATAGCGCCGCCTCGGGTGCGTCGTTCGTGTCTTCGACCGTGGCAAGGTCGATGCCCGCCAGCAGCGTTTCCAGCGTGATGCGCAGCGTGAGGGTGACGCGCTCGGCGCCAACCTCGACATCGGCGATGGTCGGCCGGATCTCGTGCGCGCGCGCCGGTCCCGCGAACGTGAGCAACAGCGCCATTGACAGCGCCAGAGCGCGGGACAGGATCATGCGGAGCATCTGGAGGGACCGATCGATGAAGGCTTTGCACGTGGCGCTGACAGTTGCGGCGATTGTGGCCGGGGGCAAGGGGGCAGCGCACGAGTTCTGGATCGATCCCGCTTCTTTCACGGTCGCACCAGGTGACACGGTCGAGGCCGACCTGCGCGTCGGCGAAGCGTTGCGCGGCAGCGCGCAATCCTACCTGCCGCGCAACTTCACCCGGTTCGACGTGATCACCGGCGATGCCCTGCGCCCGGTCGAGGGGCGCCTTGGCGACATTCCCGCCCTTGCGATGGAGGGCCTGCCCGAGGGGCTGGCCGTGGTGGTCCACGAGACGACCGGGCGCGACCTGACATGGTCGGAGTGGGAACGGTTTCTCGGCTTCGCCGAGCACAAGGACCTGGGCGACGTGACCGCGATGCAGGCCGAACGCGGCCTCGACCAGGAAGGGGTGCGCGAGGAATATTTCCGCTACGCCAAGGCACTGATCGCCGTGGGCGCCGGCGCGGGGACTGATGCGCGCGTCGGCCTGAGGACCGAGTTCGTGGCGCTGGCCAACCCCTACACCGACGACCTGGCGGGCGGGTTCCCCGTGCAGCTCTGGCTGGGCGATGCGGTGCGCGCCGATGAACAGGTCGAGCTGTTTGACGAGGCGCCCGATGGCACGGTTACGGTGACGCTGCACCGCACGGATGCCGACGGGATCGCGCGCCTGCCCGTCACGCCGGGGCATCGCTACATGATCGACGCCGTGACGCTCGAGGCGGTGGAACCTTTGGCCGAGACCGACCCGGAATGGCGCACGCTCTGGGCCAACATGACCTTCGCGGTGCCGCGGTAACCCTGCGCCACCTTGCCGGGGCCGGACGGGGACGTTAAAGCACCCTCGTTCGACCCGAGGAGATGGCCCATGGACAAGTTCACCACGCTGACCGGGATCGCGGCGCCCATGCCGCTGGTCAACATCGACACCGACATGATCATCCCCAAGCAGTTCCTGAAGACGATCAAGCGCTCGGGACTGGGCAAGAACCTGTTCGACGAGATGCGCTATGATGCAGACGGCAACGAGATCGCCGATTTCGTGCTGAACAAGCCCGCCTATCGCAATGCGCAGATCCTTGTCGCGGGCGACAATTTCGGCTGCGGTTCCTCGCGGGAACACGCCCCCTGGGCGCTGCTCGATTTCGGCATCCGCTGCGTGATCTCGACCAGCTTCGCCGACATCTTCTTCAACAACTGCTTCAAGAACGGCATCCTGCCGATCGTCCTGCCGCAGGAAGAGGTCGACAAGCTGATGGATGACGCGCAACGCGGCGCGAATGCGACGGTGACGGTCGACCTGGAAAGCCAGACCATCACCGGGCCCGACGGCGGCGAGATCCGCTTCGATGTCGACCCCTTCCGCAAGCATTGCCTGCTGAACGGCCTCGACGACATCGGCCTGACGCTGGAAAAGGCTGCCGCGATCGACACGTTCGAAACGCAGGCCGCGCAGGCCCGTCCCTGGGTCTGAAGACGCGCAGATGATGCGTCGCCGCAACGCGCGGTGATGCAAAGCAGCGACACACCACCCCGGAATGGGGCGAAAATGTGGCGAAAGAGCGTCGGAATTCTTGCGCCAACGTCCAGCTTTGGGCACCTTCCCGCCAAAAGAAAGCTTTGTCTGCGCGGTTTTATGCAGATCGAAGCGATAAAGGCACGGGCCGACCCGCGCCGAAATGAGGTGAGAGGCAGTGCTGTCAAGGCTATTGGGTGCTTTGCTGCGTGCGGCTGTCGTCGTGCTGGTCATTGCGACGCCGTCGCTGCTCATTCCGGGAACCACACCGGAAGGGGCTCAGATGGTGACGCTTGTCGCGCTGGTTCTTGGCCTGTTCACCGCCATGGAATACGCGGCCTCCTACCCGGCGCTGATCGAGTTCCGCGACGCACCGCCGTTCAACCGCGTGCGCATCCTGTCGCTGCTCACCATGCTTTTCATGCTCAGCCTCGTCGCGGGCGGAGCCCCGTCCGACTCAAGCCTTCTTCTCGTGCTCAACGCTCTCGGGCTTGTCGTCGGACATGCGCTTGAGTTCGAATGGAGCCCGCTGTCCGTCGTCGTGAACAGCCTCGCGCAGGGCGCCGCGCCGGTCACGGCCCTGCAGGTCAAGGTGATGGCGGGGCTTGCGATGTTCATCGCGCTCACGGCGCTGGTGATCTTCGCGCTGCTTCTGCGGTTGCAGCACTGGCCGAACCGGGGGCAGGCCTTCAATGTCTGGATCAACCTGCCGACCTTCGACCCCACCACCGGCAGTGATGTCGTGACACGCCTCGTCCGTGACGCGCGTGTTAACATTATCTTAGGGATTTCGGTGACATTCGTTCTTCCCGTCATCGGCCTGACCGCGGCCGATCACGTGGGGGTCTCCCTGCTCTATTCACCTCATGCGATGGTCTGGGGGATCGCGCTATGGATGTTCCTGCCGCTCAGCATGTTCATGCGCGGCCTAGCCATGGCGCGGATCGCGGACATGATCCGCGAGCGGCGCGCGCGTCTGATCGCGACACTGGGACAGGACGGCAGGCTGCCCGCCTGATCGCGGGCCTCGTTCTGCTGCTGGCCACCGCCTTGCCGGGGTGGGCCGACACCGTCCGGCTTGCCAGCTTTCATGCCGATCTGTCCCGCGAGGGGCCCGGTGTGCTGTTGCGGGATCTTCTGCGCGGAGACGACCCGCAGGTGCGCGCGGCAGTGGCCGTCATCTCGGCGGCAGGGGCGGATGTTCTCGTGCTTCAGGGGATCGATTTCGACGGTGGCGGCGCAGCCCTCGCGGCATTGGCCGACCGGCTCGATGGCACAGGTGCGACCTATCCCCACCGCCTTGCCCTTCGCCCCAACACCGGAATGCCCACCGGCGTCGACATCGACGGCGACGGACGGAGCTGGCGCGCGCGGGACGCCCATGGCTACGGATTTTTCAACGGGCAGGGCGGCATGGCAATCCTGTCGCGCCATCCGATCGGGGAGGTTCGCGATTACTCGAGCTTTCTCTGGGCCGACCTGCCGGGCAGCGCCGCGCCGAATGTCCTGCCACCCGATGCGGTGCCGCTGCTGCGGCTGGCCAGCGTCGCGGCCTGGGATGTCGCCATCGACCTGCCGGGTGGGCCGCTGCACCTTCTCGCCCTGCATGCCAGCCCGCCGGTCTTCGACGGCCCCGAGGATCGCAACGGATGGCGCAACCATGACGAGCTGCGCTTCTGGCAGCTCTATCTCGACGGCTGGGCACCCGCGGGCGTCCCGCCCTTCGCCGCCACGCGCTTCGCCGTGATCGGCACGGTCAACGTCGACCCCGAGCGGGGCGAAGGGCGGCGCGCGGGCCTGCGCGCACTGCTCGATCACCCGCGCCTGCAGGACGTGATGCCCCGTCGTCCCGGCGGCGGCACCGAAACCGCCGATTGGGCCGAGCCCGTGCCGGGCGATCTGCGTGTCGACTACATCCTGCCTGCCGCCGCGCTGGCGGTGGCTGCGTCGGGCGTCCTTTGGCCCGAAGACGAGGCGGCCGACCCGCCCCTGTCGGTCGTGGCGGCCGCCTCGGATCATCGCTTGGTTTGGGTCGACCTCGTTCTGCCGGACAGCTGACGGACACGCACCGGGGCGTCCGGCTTGCTTGACGCCCCGTCACGGCTTGGCTACGCGGTGCCGACGCATCCATCCAGAGGGACCACCGACATGACCACCCGCTCCTTGCTCATCCTTCCCGGCGACGGGATCGGCCCCGAAGTCATGGCCGAGGTGCGGAAGGTCATCGACTGGTTCGGCACGCAGGGGATCGCGTTCGACGTCTCCGAGGACCTGGTGGGCGGCTGTGCCTACGACGCGCATGGCACGCCGCTGACCGACGCCACCATGGCCAAGGCGCAGGAGGTCGATGCCGTCCTGCTGGGCGCAGTCGGCGGGCCGAAATACGACGTGCTCGATTTCTCCGTGAAGCCCGAGCGCGGCCTGCTGCGCCTGCGCAAGGAGATGGACCTCTACGCCAACCTGCGCCCCGCCCAGTGCTTCGACGCGCTGGCCGATTTCTCGTCGCTGAAAAAGGACGTGGTCGCGGGTCTCGACATCATGATCATCCGCGAGCTGACGAGCGGTGTCTATTTCGGCGAGCCGCGCGGCATCCACAAGGAAGGCAACGAGCGCGTGGGCATCAACACCCAGCGCTACACCGAATCCGAGATCGCCCGTGTCGCCCGCTCGGCCTTCGAGATGGCGCGCAAGCGGAACAACAAGGTCTGCTCGATGGAGAAGGCCAACGTGATGGAATCGGGCATCTTGTGGCGCGAGGTGGTGCAGGAGATCCACGACGCGGAATACCCGGATGTCGAGCTGTCGCACATGTACGCCGACGCGGGCGCGATGCAGCTGACGCGCTGGCCCAAGCAGTTCGACGTGATCGTGACCGACAACCTGTTCGGCGACCTGCTGTCGGACCTTGCCGCGATGCTGACCGGCTCGCTCGGCATGCTGCCTTCGGCCAGCCTCGGCGCGCCGATGGCCAATGGCCGGCCCAAGGCGCTGTACGAGCCGGTGCACGGCTCGGCCCCCGACATCGCCGGGCAGGGCAAGGCGAATCCGATCGCCTGTATCCTCAGCTTCGCCATGGCGCTGCGCTATTCCTTCGACCTGGGGTCCGAGGCCGAGCGGCTGGAGGCGGCGGTGAACGCGGTTCTGGCCGACGGGGTGCGCACCGCGGACCTGCTGGGCGCCGAGGGCGTGACGCCCGTCAGCACCGCCCAGATGGGTGATGCCATCGTCGCCAAGCTGGCCGCGAGCGTCTGAGGTATGAAGACGGCGCTCGTCACCGGGGCGGCGCGCGGCATCGGTCTGGCCACCACGCGGCTGTTCCTCGAAGAGGGGTGGCGCGTGGTGATGGTCGACCGCGACGCGCCCGCGCTGGCCGAGGCAGCGGGCGCTGTGCAGGCGCAACCGATCTGCGCCGATGTCTCGATCCCCGAGGATGTGGCGCGCATCGTGACCGAGGCGGGGCTGGAGGACGGTCTGCACGCGCTGGTCAACAACGCGGGCGTCGCCGATTTCGGCCCGATCGAGGAGACCGGTTTCGACCGCTGGCGGACCGTGATGGAGACGAACCTCGACGGCGTCTTCCTGATGACGCAGGCGCTGACACCCGCCTTGCGGGCGGCCCGCGGCGCCATCGTCAACATCGCCTCCATCTCCGGCCTGCGCGCATCGACCCTGCGTGTGGCCTACGGCACCTCCAAGGCCGCCGTGATCCAGCTGACCCGGCAACAGGCCGTGGAACTGGGCGAACACGGCATCCGCGCCAATTGCGTCTGCCCCGGCCCGGTCCGCACCAAGCTGGCCATGGCGGTCCACAGCCAGGAGATCATCGACGCGTATCACGACGCGATCCCGCTGAACCGCTACGGGTCCGAGCGCGAGATCGCCGAGGCCATCGCCTTTCTCTGCTCGGACAGGGCCAGCTACATCACCGGCCAGACGCTGGCCGTCGACGGCGGGTTCGAGGCGACAGGCGTAGGCCTGCCGGCGCTCAGGGCATAACGGGTCGAGGGGGTTGCACCGTCGGGCAGGGCTGGTAACGCTTGGGCCGACCGGACCGCCCCGAACACAGGCAAAGCCATGACTTCCGAAAAGGCGACACAGCTGCGCGGCGTGGCGCTGGCCCTTGCGGCCTTCGGCATCTTCGCCACCCACGACGTGCTGATCAAGTACCTCGGTGGCAGCTATTCGCCCTTTCAGATCGTGTTCTTCAGCGTGCTCTTCGGGTTTCCGATGGTCACCCTGCTGATGATGCGCGACGCGACAACGGGCCATCTCAGGCCGATCTATCCGATGTGGACGGCGCTTCGGACGGCAGCGGTGGTCATCACGGGGGCCTCGGCCTTCTACGCGTTTTCCGTTCTGCCACTGGCGCAGGTCTACGCGATCCTCTTCGCCTCGCCGCTTCTGATCACGATCATGGCGATCCCCATGCTGGGCGAGCGCGTCGGCATCCGCCGCGGCCTTGCGGTTCTGGTGGGTCTCGGCGGCGTGATCATCGTGTTGCAACCAGGCGCGACCGAGTTCGGCCTCGGGCATCTCGCTGCGTTGATCGCGGCGGTCTGCGGCGGCTTCGGGTCGGTCATCGTGCGCAAGATCGGGCATGAGGAACGCTCGGTCGTGCTGATCCTCTACCCGATGATGGCGAATGTCGTGGTGATGGGCGCGGCGCTGCCCTTCGTCTACCAGCCGATGCCGGGGCAGGACATGGCCGCGCTCGCGGTGATCGCGGGCTTCGCGCTGATCGCCACGACGCTGCTGATCTTCGCCTACCGGCTGGCGCCCGCGGCCACGGTCGCGCCGATGCAGTATTCCCAGATCATCTGGGCCACGATCTACGGCGCGATCTTCTTCGGCGAGGCGCTGGAATGGGCGACGGTGATCGGCACGGCCGTGATCGTCGCCTCGGGGCTCTACATCGTGTTCCGCGAGGATCGCGGCGGCTCTTCGGCCACGACGCCCGTGCTGCGCACCCGCTCACGGCTCGCCTCGCCGTCGGCGCCGCGTGTCGCGCCCTTCCTTCCGCGGGCCTTGCGGGGGGCGGGGGCCGGTCGGCCACCGGGCGAATAGGCCCATACGCCCCCTTGCCAAGCGCCCGCCCCTTGGCTATGCCGCCCAGCACGGTCGGAGTGTAGCTCAGCCTGGTAGAGCACTGTCTTCGGGAGGCAGGGGTCGGAGGTTCGAATCCTCTCACTCCGACCAGATTTCGCAGGAAAATTGCCGTCATGAGGTAGTGCTCCTGGGTTCGCTGAACCTTGGAGTGCCGAGCCGCACGTAGGGTGGCCGTGCATGTTGCGCGCACGGCTCGGCGTCTTGTTTCATGGAGCCAGGGCGTGTCGTGGGGTACGGCGCTCCGACTGGCGATGGAGCAAGGCCGTGCGCGACCGGCAGGACATCTCGTTGGTCGGCTGCTTCGTGAAGGGCGGAAAGCAGTCATCCGCTTAGGCGGAACTGAAGCGTGGGAGACTTGTGAAACCTGACATTCACGCCGGTTCACAGTCCCTTAGGGACAAAGCGCTCCGACGGGGTATCGACCAACAACCAACCGACAGAGTGACCGGCTACCGCTCTTTTGCTGCGACATGTCCAGACGCAAAGCCTCAGACGCGGTTGCCGGAATAGGTTATACGCCGCAGTATCCATTCGAAGGGCCCCATCGCGAAGCGGGTTCGCCAGATCGAAAGGGCAATGATCAGGCCAGCTGTGACAGCAATGGCGATTGCGGTGGCCGTGAACCCGTCAACGTTCTCCCACAGGCCAAAGCCATAGCCGGAGAATATAGTGGTCAGGATGATCGACTGGACGAGCATGAAGGTCCGAAATGTGTCGGGCGTCGAAGAACGCGCGGCCCGGCAAGTTAGGTGCTGCAGTGCATCTGAGGTCGGCATGGCGCCCAAGGTCGCAGCCTGTCTGCCGCGCGCAAAATGTTGCAATGCTTGTGGCTTGGCGATCGCGTAAGGGAGCGGAACCGCCACAGGCCCCGCGTTTCAAACCATTCAGTCCAGGTGCAATCGCAGACTGCTTGGGTCAACTTCCTGTCCATTCTCGTCGAGGAGGGCCACACGCGCAGCCGTTTTGGCCCCCTTCGGGACAAAGTGAACCGACGGGGCCTCGTCCTGCCCCGCATCCCACCACTGCTTCATGGCAAGAAGGACCAGAACGAGCTCTCGCCCACGCTTGCTCAACCGATAACCCCTGCGAGCGCGCGCGCCGTTTTCGCGATAGTCGAACTGCTCCAATAGCCCCGCTTCAACCAGCGTCCTGAGTCGGGTGGTCAGGATAGAGCGCGGCACCCCGATATCGGCCTGCATGTCGGCAAAGCGGATTACGCCATAGAAGGCCTCGCGCAGGATAAGCAACGACCAGCGATCGCCCAGGATGCCGGACGCCTGGGCCATGCCGCAGCGATCCAAAGGCACCGGAGCGCGCGCACGAATCTGCGGCTTGGATGTTTCTGAGTTTGACATTCGAACTTAGACTGGCCTACTAGTATCTGAGTTCAGTTACTAGACCGAGGATTCGTCAATGTCCAACCTCAACGTCGATCACCCCTCCCTCACTCAGGACGACCCTCTCGATGACTTCGAGCCGCGGGAACTGCAACTGCGCGACATCACCAAGACAGTCTATGTCGCGGGCACGGGCCCTGCTGTCATCGTCATGCATGAAATGCCGGGGATTTCGCCCCATGTTGCCCGCTTCGCGCGATGGGTGCGCGATGCGGGCTTCACCGTTTATATGCCGTCGCTCTTTGGGCGGGATGGCGCAGTGCCTCTGGCGGATGAAGGCGGGCAGGTCTTTCAGCGCGTTTGTGTCTCTCGCGAGTTTCGCGTGATGGCCGGGGGCGGAACCAGCCCTGTCGTCGCGTGGCTGCGGGCGCTCGCCACGCAGGCCCATCAGGACTGCGGCGGTATGGGCGTCGGCGCGATCGGGATGTGCTTTACGGGCAATTTTGCGATTTCCATGATGATCGAGCCCGCGATGAAAGCGGCTGTGGCCTGTCAGCCGTCTCTGCCTCTTGATGATCCGTCAGCGATCGAGATGTCCGATGAGGATGCGGACGCGATCGCACAGCGGCTTGGCCGCGACGATCTGACGGTGAAGGCGTATCGATTTGACGGGGATCCGTTTTGCATGGCCGCGCGGTTTGACACCTATGCTCGCAAATTCGGCAAGCACTTCGACGCGTCAGTGCTGCCTGACAGCGCCGCAAATCCCGAAACATCGCCCTTCTTTGCCAAGCACATCCGCGCGCCGCACAGTGTCGTCACGCAGCATCTGATCAACCGCGCCGGTGAACCGACGCTGACTGCCCGTGACGACATCTTGGAGTATCTGCGCAAGTCGCTCTCTTGAAGCAGCCACACGATACCTGTTGCACTCCCGATGCAGAGCGGCGTCAACGAAAAGTTGATGACCTATGCAGGTGCCGTGAACCTAAGTGCATCCGACCAATGAAGGGTCGATGGTGCACGAGCCCTTGAACTGGACCACCCGATGGATGCATGCCCCCCCCCACGCTGTCAATGACTCGACGCACCGTGGTCGTTGAAACCTGGTAGTGGAATGTACACTTTGTTCGCTACGCCAACCATAGGCTACCGGAAATGTGGCGCAACGCATGAATGGCCGGTCTGGTGAAGCCGCATTGCAGCATCGAAGCCACTGGCGACCGTCCGCTCAGGGCCGGGCACGTCTAACCGCAGGTCTGCTTCGAAAGGGGCAGATGCCGGTCATCAGCCCCGGTGGCGAACATGTCGGCCCCCGAAGCCGGAAGCTCACATTCAATTCAACCGAACCTGACGCGAACTGCTGCACCGCCGCAAGTCGGCTCCGAGCCCGGTGCGGACCTTCATGGCCGGCACACCTTGCGCAGCCAAAGGACGGTTGCTTCGAATTTATTGCTTCGTCCCATGCCAGTCTTGTCCTGCAGCAGCTGCCGTGGCGGTGGGTGACTTCGTTTACCCCTTGCCCTTCAAAATATCTTGAGTAATTTAGTAGGAAATGGAGCCCGGGCTCTGGCTAGCGATGTCGCGTTGGTGGCGAAGCGAGCGACAATTTCCGTCAGATTATCAGAAAATGAGACCTGCCATGGCGGCTCGACTCGCAACGACCCCCTCTCACGCGACACGTTTGTCGCCGCACGTTTCCCTGAAGCTCGGTCTGACCGTTCTTGCCGTGATCCTCGGCCTCGCGGTATCGACCGCCCGGGCCGAGACAGCCGAACGTGTTCTTGCCCTTGGTGGTGCGGTGACCGAAATCGTCTATGCACTGGGGCAAGGGGACCGCCTTGTCGCTCGGGATTCAACTTCAAGCTATCCGCCAGAAGCCGGAGAGCTGCCCGATGTCGGCTATGTCCGCGCCCTGTCGCCCGAGGGCGTCCTGTCGGTCGATCCCGATCTCGTCCTTGCCATTGCGGGCAGCGGCCCGCCCGACACCATGGAGGTGCTGCGCGCGGCCGACATTCCGCTTGTCACCGTGCCCGAAGGGTATGATGCGGCAGCCGTCCTCGAAAAGATCACCGTGGTGGCCGAGGCGCTCGACGTGTCCGAGGCCGGCGCGCAGCTGGCGGCCGACGTCGAGGCCGCGCTGGCCGAGGCGCTTGTTGCCGATCCAACGGCCACGCCCCCACGTGTCCTCTTCATCCTGTCGATGGAAGGCGGGCGGATCATGGCCGCGGGCAGCGACACTGCGGCGGCAGGCGTGATCGCGCTAGCGGGCGGGGTCAATGCGCTGGAGGGGTTCGACGGCTACAGCCAGGTCAGTGACGAAGCGATCCTGCTGGCCGATCCCGACGTGATCCTGATGATGGACCGTTCCGGCGACCACGCCGCCAGCAATGCCGAGATCATCACGCATCCCGTCCTCGGACGGACGCGGGCCGCCGAGACAGGTGCGATCCTGCGCCAGCCAGGACTCCTGCTTCTCGGCTTCGGGCCGCGCACGCCCGAGGTTGTCGAAGCGTTGAGCGCCGCCTTCCGCCAGGCGCGGAGCTGACCGGCCATGGCGGTCCTCGATGCAGTTCGCGCACACACTGTGCCTGCCGTGGCGGGCGACCGGCAGGTGCGGGCACGGCAAGTGATGCTCGCGCTGATGGGGTTGCTGGCCGCAACGTCGCTCCTGTCACTCGGTGTCGGTGCCTCGGGGGCGAGCCTCTGGGCAGCGCTCGGACAACTTGCCCGCGGTGAGGAGATCGGCACCCGAGAGGCGGTGATCCTGTTTGACATTCGCCTGCCGCGGCTGGCGCTCGGGATACTGGTCGGCGCCGCGCTGGCGGTTTCGGGCGCCGTGATGCAGGGCCTCTTTCGCAACCCGCTGGCCGATCCGGGGCTGGTCGGCGTGGGGGCAGGTGCGGGTCTTGGCGCGATCACCGCCATCGTTCTGGGCGGGCTTTTGCCCTTGGCGCTGCAGGATGCGCTCAGCTTCTACCTTGTCCCGCTTGCGGCGTTCCTGGGCAGTTGGGTCACCACGCTCCTGCTTTACCGGTTGTCTACCAGCCGCGGACGCACATCCGTCGCGGTGATGCTTCTGGGCGGCATCGCGCTTGGCGCACTCGCGGGGGCCGTCTCGGGCGTGTTGATCTACATGGCCGACGACGCGCAGCTGCGCGACCTGACGTTCTGGGGGCTTGGGTCGCTCGCCGGAGCCACGTGGGACAAGGTGCTGATCGCCGGGCCGCTGATCCTGCTCGCCCTTGCCGCATCGCCGTTCCTTGCGCGGTCACTGAACGCGCTCGCGCTTGGCGAAGGGCCGGCCGCCCATCTGGGCGTCCCGGTCCAGCGGATGAAGAACATCTCGATCCTGATGGTCGCCGCTGCCACCGGTGCGGCGGTCGCCGTCTCTGGCGGTATCGGCTTCGTCGGGATCGTCGTGCCGCATCTTCTGCGCCTTCTGACCGGGCCGGATCACCGCTACCTCCTGCCCAACGCGGCCCTACTGGGGGCGACTCTCCTGATCGCGGCCGACATGATCGCGCGCATGATCATCGTGCCCGCGGAACTTCCCATCGGGATCGTGACGGCCACGCTGGGCGGCCCGTTCTTCCTCTGGATCCTGATGCGCAACCGCAGCCTGCTGGACCTCTGACATGCTGCAGGCCGAGGATATCCATGTCAGCCTTTCGGGTGCGCCCGTGCTGCGCGGCGTCACGCTCGAGGCGTTGCCGGGGCAGGTTACGGTGATCGTAGGGCCCAACGGGTCCGGCAAGACGACGCTTCTGCGCGCGATGACCCAGGATCTGCCCTATCGTGGCACGATCCGGCTGGAGCACGCGGATATCGCCCGGCAACCGGGCTGGAAGCTTGCCACCCGTCGCGCGGTGCTGCCGCAATCGAGCCGCATCGCCTTTCCGTTCACCGTGCTCGAGATCGTGCGTCTTGGCCTGATGGCGGGGGCCGTGCCCGCGCCCGAAACACGAGCCTCGGAGGCGCTGGCGCGGGTTGGCCTTGCCGGGTTTGAGGGCCGCTTCTACCAGGAGCTCTCGGGCGGCGAGCAGCAGCGCGCGCAGCTCGCGCGCGTGCTCTGCCAGGTCTGGGAGCCGGTGGGCGAGGACGGCCCGCACTGGCTGTTTCTCGACGAGCCGGTCTCGAGCCTCGATATCGGGCATCAGCTAGAAGTGATGGATCTGATGGCCGACTATGCCCGTGGGGGTGGTGGCGTGGTCACGGTGATGCACGATCTGAATCTGACCGCCATGTATGCTGACCGCGTGATCCTTATCGCCGAGGGGCAATGCCTTGCCGCAGGCCCCCCTGAGGACGTTCTGACAGATGCCGTTCTGAGCCATGCCTATGGCTGCGCCTTGCGCGTCAACATCGCGCCTGCGCCACCTGCCACCTTCCTGCTTCCCCACATGGCCCGCCGCGCGGGCTGACCTGCATCAACCAAGGAGACCCATGATGTATCTCGCCATGAACCGTTTCAGCGTGCGCCCCGAGAATGCTGATGCCTTCGAAGCGCTTTGGCTAAACCGCGACAGCCACCTGAAGGAGATGGACGGCTTCGTCGAGTTCCACATGCTGAAAGGCCCCGAGCGTGAGGATGGCACGATCCTTTACGCCTCGCACACCGTGTGGCGGGACGAGGCCGCCTTCCGCGCATGGACCACGTCGGAGCAGTTCCGCGCGGCGCATGCCAACGCGGGCGGCACGCGCAAGCTGCACGAGGGGCACCCGAACTTCGAGGGCTTCGCAGCGATCCAGCACATCGCGCGCAGCGACGCGGCCTGATGGTTTTCGTCATGGCATGAAAAGGACCGCCGCGTGCCCATGGTTCGCGGCGGTCTGGTTTTCAGGCGCGGTGCTTCGCTCAGAAGGTGAAGCTGGCCGAGATCTCCACCGACCGGCCCGGCTGCGGCAGGCCATTGGGGTAGATCGTGTAATCCTCGTCGAAAACGTTATCGATCCCGAAGCGGAAGGTTGCATTGCCGAGTGGGCCACCCTCGGGTGTCCAGGTCGCGTAGAGATCCAGCAGCTGGTAGCCGTCGCTCGGTGTGCCAGCAGCAGGCACCCGGGTCTGCGCCGCGGCAAAGGTCGCGCGTGCCCCAAGCTCCCAGTCCTCCCAGGGCCGCACGCCCGCCTCGAGCGTCAGGCGGTCCTGCGGGATCGAGCCCAACCAGCCGCCCGCGTCATTCTCGCCCCGTGCGATCGAAAGGCCCATGCCGACGAACCACGCCTCGGCGTCATAGTCGGCTTCAGCTTCGAAGCCCCACAGCGTAGCGCTGGCCACGTTGGCGCTGGTCGTCGTTCCGGCGAAGACGCTGACAGTCTGTTCGATGTAGTCGTCCACCGTGGCGTAATAGGCATTCGCCGCGAGGCTCAGCCTGTCGCCCGCCCGGAACATGTCGCCCCCTTCGAACCGCGCGCCGATCTCGAGTTGGGTCGAGCTTTCGGGCCTGAGGGTCGGGTTCGGAACGAAGAAATTGTCCGGGAAGCCGGGGAAGAAGGGGGGCACAGGCGGCACACCGGCGAAGTGGAGGCCGCTGTTGTAGAGCTCGCTCAACGTGGGCGCGCGGTAGGCCTGCGCCACGTTGCCGAAGATCTGCCAATTGTCGTTGGGCCGGTAACTGAGCCCTATCCGGGGCGAAAAGAACTCTTCCGAGACCGGCGCGAGGGTGGGATCGTTCGGGGTGCGCTCGTAGCGGTCGAACCTTGCCCCCGCGACCAGGTCCAGCTGGCTCGACAGGTCGATGGTCGCTTCGGCGAAAACGCCGAGCGTCGTGGCTTCCGCGTTTGGGAAGGCGGGCCGGGGCGCGCCGTCACGCAGGCCGTCCTGCGTGTCGCGGAAGGCCTCGATCCCGTAGACGAGGTCGACCGGCACGCCAATGTCGAAGGATGACCGGTTCACGATCTCGAGGCCATAGGTGTCGTAGCGCGTCTGATCGAGGCGCGGTGCGCCGGGGGGAACCACGGCTTCGGCGATGTCGAGGCGGGTGGCGTAGAACAAGACCGACAGGTCGATCCAGTCCGCCCCGCTCGGCGTGTAATCCCAGCTCAGGCGCAGGTCCTGCACCTCGGCATCGCGGTCCACGACCGGGTTGTTGCCACCTGCCGTGCCGCTGGAATTGGCCGGCACCAGCGCCTCGTCGCGATAGAGCGAATAGCTCAGCTCAAAGCGGCTGTCGGCGTTTGGCTCGAAGCCGAGCTTGAACAGGCCGTTGGCGCTGTCGAACTGCGAGAAGGGGATCGCGGCACCCCCGCCCGAAGTCAGATCCTCCGTCACGCGCCGCCCGGCCAGTGAGAACAGAAGGTCCACTGCACCGTAGTCCGCGTAGAGCGTGGTGGAGGCATTGGGTTGTGCACCGTTGGAACTGTAGCCCAGGGTCACCCGCCCGCCCATCGTCTGTCCCGGCTCCAGCAGGTCGGCCGCGTCGACCGTCTCGACCGAGATCACACCGCCAAGTGCGCCCGAGCCAAACAGTGTCGAGCCCCCGCCGCGCACCACCTCGACCTGTTGCACCAGTGCGGGGTCGATGAAGAAGCGCCCGCGGTGCGCCTGGCCGAAGTTCAGCCGCCCGCCATCGAAGCGCAGGACGATCTGTTCGTCGCGGAAGCCGCGGATGTTGGGCTCCTGCGAGATGCCGCGGGGGCCACCGTCGATGGTCAGGCCGGGTATGTCGCCGATCAACTCCTGGAAATCGCCGGCCTGCCGGTTCGCAAGCTCGTCGCCCGCGACAACCGAGGCCGCGACCGGCGTGTCGAGGATCGCGCGCTCGTCGCGAAAGGCCGAGCCGAGCAGGATCGGGTCGAGCGTGAAGCCAAGCTCTTGCGCCTGTGTCCCGTGACCGAGTGTCGTGGCCGCCACAAGCGCCGTTGTCATCAGAAATTGATCGCGACGCATGCCGCCCTCCGTTCGTTGTCTGCGTGTCGTTTCGCAGGCCTGCCATCGGGGGTGGGTCGCGCGGTTCCACGGACCTGTTAAAAAAGGTGACAAAAACTGTCAAGATACTGTCGCCCGATCGCTGGCATGGTGTGTCAGCGTCCCTGCACGGCAACATTGAAACTGCGCTGCGCCCCTGCAGGCGGGGGCGGAAAGGGTGCCGCACGCTGGATATGCGCAAGCGCGAGCCGGTCGAACTCGGCATTGCCAGACGAGCGCGCGATCGACAGGCCCGCAAGGCCGCCGTTCCCGGCGATGGAAAAGGCGACCACGGCCACCCCGTCGAAGCGGGAGTTCGGCCTGCGCAGGCGCGACAGATGGCGGTTCACCAACTGCGGGTAGGCCGCAGCGGCCTGTCCATCGCGGGCCGATTGCCCTCCGGCGCCCGCCTGCGTGCGGGTCGCATTGCCCTGTGCCGCGCCCTGCGCATCGCCGGCGCGCGCCGTCTCTGCGGCGTTGCCCTGGGGGGCCTGCGGCGTGGCTGGCCGTGTCGGCCGAGGTGCGGTCCTTGCGACGCGCGGCGGCTGCGGGCGCGGTGTCTCGGCATCTGGTGTGCGGGCAATCGGGGCGTCGCGCGCGGTGACGGTCTCGGGTCTGGGTGCCACGGCAGCCTCCGGCATGGCAGGGGATGACTGCACCACCGTGGTTTCGGCCGGGGCGACGCGGGTTGCAGGGGCCACGACGGGCGCCGCGTTGACCACCACCGGAGCCGCGACCGGCGATGCAGACGAGACTGACGGCGCCGGGGGGATCGGTGCGGGAGGCAAGGCAACTGCCGCAATGCGCTCCGCCACAGGCGAGGGGCGGATTGGCTCGGGCGCTGTCACCTCTGTCGGCGCCACGGCCTCGGCTTCGGTCGCGCCGGTGACACTCCCCGCAACGGCATCTTCGAAGCTGTTGCCGATCATGGCCAGCTGCGCTGGCCCGCCGGCAAGCGCCTGCGGCTCAGCCGGCGACAACGCGATCAGCCCGCCCGCGTGAAGCAAAGCCGAGAGCGCTCCGGCGATCCCCGCGATGGTCCAGCCGCGGCGGGTCATTCCACCCCCCGTTCCGTGACGATCCAGATCTCTTCTGCGCCCCCACGGCGAAGCTCGCCCGCTATGGCGACAAGCCGTGCCGCCGGAAGTGCCCGGTCGGGCACGAGGCGCAGGGTGACGCTGCCCGATGCTTCGGACAGCCGCGCCGCGAGATAGGCCTCGGATGTGATCTCGGCGCCGCGGTAAATCATCGTCCCATCCGCCCGGATCACCGCGGCGTCGGGCGGGGCGCGGCCCTCGATCCGCTCGGCCTCCACGAGGTCGACGCCGCGTTCCAGCGGCGGAGCGATGGCGGCCGCCACAAGGAAGAAGACCAGCATCAGGAAGACGATGTTGATCAGCGCGATCATCGGCTCGGAACGGCGGCGGATCGGAAGGGGAGCCAGGGCCATGGCGGCTACTCCAGCACGCTGACAGCCAGCCCGGGAACGCTGCGCAGTGTTGTCAGCAGGTCCACAAGCCGCTGCGACGTGACCTCGCCCGAAAGGGTGACGAGCAAGGTGGTGCTATCCTCCTGTGCCAGATCGGCGATGGCGGGGGTCAGCGCCTCCAGGGACAGCGGCGCACCGTTCAACGTCAAGTCGTCCGGGCGCAGTTGCAGAAACAGGGGCGCGGCCCCCTCGGTCGCGCCGCCGCCTGCGTTCATCAACGGCACCTCGGCAAAGCGCGTGAAGGTCGAGCTGAGCATGAAAAAGAGCAACAGCAGGAAGATGATGTCGATCAGCGGCGTCAGAGTTATGGGCCGCCGCCGCCATACGGGTGCCTCAAGCGCCATGGGCGTAGGCGCTGCCGCGCGCCGGTGCATGCGCGTGCTGCATGGAAATCGGCACAGCCCGCATCGGATGGAAGAGCGACTCAAGAGCGAGGTCGATCCGCGCCCGTTCCCGCGCCGCGCGGCTTTCGAAGAAGGTCAGGGCCAAGCTCGTCGGCATGGCCACCCCCAGCCCCGCCGCCGTCGTCAGCAGCGCAACCCAGATGCCGCCCGCCAGCACGGAGGGATCGACCGCGTCGCCCGCCGCCTGCAGGGCGCGGAAAGCGTCGATCATGCCGAGCACGGTGCCGAACAGTCCCAGAAGCGGCGCCACCTGTGCGATGCTGTCCAGCAGCCGAAAGCCGCGCGCGACCTCGGCCAGCCGCGCCTCGGCCATGGCGGTCAGACGTGGTTTGGCCTCTATTCCCTCGGCCAATGCCGCGCCCACGATCGGGGCAAGATGGTTGCGGCTTGCCGCCAGCGCATCCTCAGCACCCATCCGGTTTCCTGCATCAAGGGCGGACATGGCCCGATCGATCGCCTTGTGGCGCCCGACGCCGAGCGCCCAGAACTGCCACAGCTTCCACAGGACAACCGCCACCACCAGCATCGACAGCACAAGAAGGATCGCGATGACGGGGCCGCCGAGATCGATCAGCGCGGCCAGTCGATCCGAGAGAAACGCGAGGTCCATCATCCGATCACCTCCACGTCCGTGCGCGTCGTCAGCTCCAGCCCTTCGGCGCAGGCCGCTCCTGCGCTGCAAGCGGCGACGCCGTTGATCAACACCCGTCCAAGGCGCTCGCAGGACAGGCCTGGAATATCGAATTGACGCACCCGAGGCACGCCATCGGGCAGGACTCCGAACTCGAACAGCGTCAAGCGGTCGACCCGTCCCGCGGTATCGATCAGCACCGTTTCGAGAGATAGCGCAGTAAGGTCAGCCCCGAGCGCATTCTCGGCCATGAAGGTCAGGCGGCAGGCCCCCTCGAGCGGGTCGATGCGGTTCAGGTCCACAGACAGACGCCCTTCGCTGCCCTGTGCGGAGGCAGGCGCGGACAGCAACAGGGCGGATAGGCAAAAGGCAAGACTTGCGCGCATGTCAGACACCATCTGGCTGGTTTGGCAGGGATGGCTGGCACCTTGCGGGCTTGCGCGGGTCACGGGGTGTCGTCAGCCCGGACCTTGTCTCAGCTACAAAACCCGATTAAAACTGTCAACAACAGCAAGGTGCCTGCTTTCGCAGCCCCAGCCCGGTCCTTTCCAACTCTGGAGCGCGCCATGAACCTTGCCCTGTCCACCACCGACCTCAAGCCTTCTGCCGCCGATCTGCGCGCGGCGCTGTCCGATGCCACGCTGCGCCCGCGCGACCTTGCCCAAAGCCTCGGCGTGACCGAGGCGGACCTTCTCGCGGCACAAGTGGGCCATGGCGTGACCCGAATCGCCGCGCATCCCGACCGGCTGATGCCAGCGGTCTGCGGCCTGGGTGAGGTGATGGCCCTGACGCGCAATGACAGCGTCGTGCATGAGCGCACGGGCAGTTATGACGCCTGGCACCCCGGCGACCACGCCGCGATGATCCTCGGGCCCGAAATCGACCTGCGGATCTTCCCCTCGCACTGGGTCCACGGCTTCGCCGTCAGGAACGAGAGCGGCAAGGGCCCGTCACGCAGCCTGCAGGTTTTCGACGCGAGCGGCGAAGCGGTGCACAAGGTCTACCCCCGCGAGGGCACGGACCTTGCTGCATGGGATCGGGCGGTCGCCGATCTGACCACCGGCGACACCTCCGACAGGCTCGACCTTGCCCCGCCGGTCCCGGTCGAAGGACCAAAGAGCCGTCCTGAAAGGGCCGAAGAGCTTCGTGGGGCCTGGGCGAAGATGACCGATACGCACCAGTTCTTGCGCCTTGTCTCACGCATGAAGATGAACCGGCTCGGCGCCTACCGGATTACGGGGGCACCCTTTGCCGTGCCGCTTGCGCCCGAGGCGTTGAACGCAGCGCTCATCGCTTGTGCGGCAGACTCCGTGCCAATGATGCTGTTCGTGGGGAACCGCGGATGCATCCAGATACACACCGGCCGGATCGAGACATTGAAGGAGATGGGGCCGTGGCAGAACGTGCTCGACCCCCGCTTCAACCTTCACCTGCGGCTCGATCGCGTGGCCGAGGTCTGGCTGGTCGAGAAACCGACGCGAAGGGGCCCTGCGCTCAGTATCGAGGCCTTTACCGCCGAGGGCGCGCTGATCATGCAGCTCTTCGGCTATCGCAAGGAAGGACAGGAAAACACCGAGGCCTTTGAACGGATGGCGCACATCTTGCCCAGGCTGGGGTGAAAGCGATCTGAAAGATGACAGAGCGCAAAAGACGCCGATGCTCGAAGCCAGTTTGCGCGGCCCCCCGTTTGGTGGCCCGCGCCCGAAGTTCTGGCGGTCTCAGGCGGCGCGAATGTCGCCCTCGTGCCGGGGCAGGTCCTTGAACCTGGCGAACTCGCGCGCCGTTTCTCCGTAGACCGATGCGGTGGGCAGGCTGAACAGCGCGGGGAAGAGCATCTGCAATTCCTCCTGCGCCGGTTCGGCCAGAGCGCCCAGCGCCATGGGCCCCGGATAGAAACTCTCGGAGGGGGCGCCATTGGCAAAGACGATCTGGTGGGCGTCGAACATCAGGTGGATGTAGGTGACCTGCCGGATGCCACGCGCAATGCGCGCCTTGCCGCCGTTGATCCGCGCCAGATGCGTCGCCCGCACCAACACCTCGTCGCGACCCTCGGGACGGATCAGGACGCCATGCTGCGGCGACACCAGCAGCGGTGCGTCCGCGCCGATCAGCTCGGGCTGGATCAGGACCGGCCGCAGCTTTTCGTTCGCCTCCATCTGGTCGCTCGAGATCTTGCGTTTGCCCAGCCATTGCAGGGTCTGCACGCCGTTGTCGCGGGTGACGATCCGGTCACCGGGCTTGAGCGCCTCGACCGGGCGTTCACCGGTTTCGGTCAGGATCAGCGTACCGGGGGTGAAGCAGATGACACCGGTGTTTTCCTGCGTGAAACTGGTGCCGTCCGGCGTCTGACCGAGGAAGACGATGCCCTCGTTGCCCGGCGTGCCGTCGGTGTCGAAGCTGGTGTTGTCGCTGTAGTCGACGACCTGTCCCCAGACGATATTGCCGCTGTTGGACTGGTTGAGAACACCGTCATCCGCAAAATCGTCCTGCAACTCGGCGATGTTGTCGTAGAAGCCCGAGAGGTCGATGAAATCGTTGTTCGTCAGGTCGCCATCATCGAGCGTGCCGCTGTTGCCGAAGTTGAAATCGGTGATCGTGTCGAGCCCGTCACCGACGGTGTAGACGAAGGTGTCGTTGCCGTCGCCGCCGGTGATCAGGTCACTGCCGGTGCCGCCTGCGATCACGTCATCGCCGGCCCAGCCGTCGAGCGTGTCATCGCCCGCTCCGCCGTCGAGATCGTCGTTTCCGTCGCCCGCGAACATGCTGTCCGCACCGAGGCCACCGGACAGCGTGTCATCCCCGTCACCTGCCGACAGTTCGTCATCGCCGTCGCCGCCGTCGAGACTGTCGGCCGAGGTATCGTTCCCGCCGAGCAGCGTATCGTCGCCGGTGCCCCCGATCAGCGTGTCGGCCCCGTCACCACCGTCGATCAGGTCATCGTCGATCCCGCCGTCGAGCAGGTCATTGCCTGTCCCGCCCTCGATCGTGTCGTTGTCGTCCTGGCCGAAGATGGTGTCGTTGCCCGCGCCTCCCGTCAGGCTGTCGGCGTTGTTGCCCGGCGCCAGATCGGTCCCGTCATTGGGCAGTTCATAGGGTGCATAGAGCGCGAAGTCAGGGTTGTCGGGCGACACGTCGCCAAAGATGATGTCGTCGTCCGCGCCACCGTCGATGGTGTCGTTGCCCTCGTTGCCTTCCAGCGAGTCCATGCCCGCGCCGCCGGACACCGTGTCGTCGTCAAACCCGGCATCGACGGTATCATTGCCATCGCCGCCAAAGATGAGGTCGTTGTCGTCACCGGTCAGGATGATGTCATTTCCGGTCCCGCCATCGACCGTGTCACGGTCGTTGAGCGCATCGGGATCGGCCGGGTAGAACAGCGGATCGCCGGGGGCGCCATAGCCCTCGTCGGGCACGCCCGTTCCGGGCGAGGTGCGCGTGTTGATGACATCGTCGCCCGCCCCTCCGAGCACGCTGTCGCTGCCCTCGAAGCCGAAGATCGTATCGTTGCCGTCCCCGCCATCGACCGTGTCATCGCCCGCGCCAGCGTCTAGCGTGACGCCGCCCGAGGTGGCCGAGGCGTCGAGCGTATCATTGCCCGCGCCGGTGCGGATTTCCTCGATCTCGCTGAAGTCGGCGCTGTTCGCCCCCGAGACGATGCTGCCCGCCTCGTCGCCGGTGAAGGTGACGGTGGTATCGGTGGTGACCGCGCTGGCGTCGATCACGTCCCAGTCGGTGCCGCCCTCGCCGCCCTCGATCGTGTCGGTGCCGAAGTTAACCCAGAGCTGGAAGAGATCGGAATCATCTCCCCCATACAGCAGGTCGTTGCCCTCAATGTTGAAGAACGTGTCGTTGCCCGCGCCGCCATAAAGGGTGTTCTCGCCGACCCCGCCATCGAGCCTGTCATCGCCGGCGTCGCCAAACAACAGGTCGTTGGCGAGCCCGCCGTTGATATAGTCATTGCCGTCGCCGCCATAGACGGTGTCGTCTCCCGCGCTGTTGAAATTCGTACGGGTGCCGAAAAAATCGTCGCCCTCGTCGAGATAGACGAGATCGTTGCCCGCGGATCCGTAGGCGGTGTCGTTTCCGTCCCCGCCATGGATCGTGTGAGGGCCGTCGGCCGCCCCGGATCCATCGTTGATCAGGTCGTTGCCGTCGCCGCCGTAGATAAGGTCGCTGCCGAAAAAGCCATGGAGCGTGTCGTCGCCAGCGCCGCCGTCGATGGTGTCGTTTCCGATGCCGCCCCAGATGGAATCGTTGCCGTCGCCACCATAAAGTTCGTTGAAGCCCGCGCCCCCCTCGAGCGTGTCATTGCCCACGCCCCCCTCGAGCGTGTCGTTGCCGGAGCCGGACAGCATCCAATCATCGCCGATGCCGCCGAGCACGAGATCGTCATCCGCGCCCCCGTCGATCGTATCGTTCCCGGCCCCACCCGAAAGGGTGTCGTCGCCCTCCTGGCCGGCCAGAAGGTCGCCCCCCTCTCCGCCCGAGAGGGTGTCCGCGCCGAGACCGGCATAGATCGTGTCCGCGCCCGACCCGCCGCTGACGGTGTCGTCGCCCCAGTTGGAATAGACCTCGACCCCGTCGGTGGTCACGCCCGCGTCGATGCTGTCGGCCTCGTTGGTGCCGTCCATCACCTCGATCTCGGAGAACTCCGAGATCACGCCGGGTGCGCTGGCGAACTCCACCTCGCCGGCCTCGTTGCCGGTGTAGGTGACCGTCGCGCCCTGGCCCGAGCCGAGGTCGTAGATGTCCAGCACGTCGCGGTCGGTGCCGTCCGCATCCTCGCCGCCGATGATCGTGTCGGCGCCATGGGTGTTGCCCAGCCCGATCGTGTCGTTGCCCGCGCCGCCAAGAACCGAGTCGCTGCCGGTACCGCCGCTGATGCTGTCGTCACCGAAGGCGCCGTCGATCGTGTCGTTGCCCGCGCCGCCTTCCAGCGTGTCGCTGCCCGCATAGGTGAAGAAGGCCAGCGCCGGGTCGAAGACGGAGCCATTGTCGTGGAAGACATCGAAGGTCTGGGTGTTGCCGTTCTCATAGGTCAGCACCACCTGGTGGTGACCCGCCGCAATCTCGGTCGAGGACAGGCCGGTCCAGGTTTCTGAGACCTGGATGCGGTCCACCCCGTAGCTGAACCCCTCCAGCGTCAGGCTGGCGTTCTCGCCGGTCGAGGTCACAAAGACCGTGTCGAATTCCAGATCGGCGTCATTGGCCGTGCCCGACCCGTCATCCAGGATGATCGTGGCGCTGGTGCCCGGATCACCCGCGAAGACGTAGCTTTCGTTCGCGTTGGTGCCGGTGACGGTATCGCCATCATTGACCGTGGTGCCGCCGGGGCTGAATTCCTGGATCAGGTCATCGCCGTCGCCACCGGTGACGCTGTCATTGCCGATCCCGCCGAACAGGCTGTCCGCATCGCCGCCACCGTCCAGCGTGTCATCGCCCGACTGGCCGTTCAGCGTGTCGCTGCCCGCGCCGCCCGAGAGGCTGTCCTCGTCGGTGCCGCCCCAAAGCTGGTCATTGCCACCGCTGCCGATGAAGGTGTCGTTGCCCTGGCCGTTCGGGCCGAAGATCTCGTCGTCGTAGATGTCGTCGCCGGGCGACCCCTGCACGAAATCGTCGCCGGCGAGCGTCTGGATATAGGTGTGCCCGTCATCCAGCGTCGCATCGACGAAGTCGTTGTTGTTCGTCAGGATCAGCTGCTCGATCCCCGAAAAGGTGATCACCTCGCCTGTGACGAAATCGGTGATCGTGCCCGAGCCGGGGCCGTCGAAGGTGACGACCACGGGGTTTGACAGCGCGCTCAGGTCGATCGTGTCGTAGTTGATGCCGGTCGTGAAGGTGTCGCCGCCGATGACGGTGTCGCTGCCGAAGCCGTCGGTGATGATGAAGGTGTCGGCATCTGCGCCGCCGTCCATCAGGTCATCGCCTGCCCCGCCCGTCAGCGTGTCAGCGCCGTCGCCGCCGTCGATGCTGTCGGACCCGTCGCTGCCAGTGACGGTGTCATCGCCGCCCGCCGCGTCGATCAGGACGCCGTTGGGGTCAGCCGTGGCATCCACCGCATCGGCCCCATCGGTCAGGATGATCTGCTCGATTTCGGAGAAGGTGAGCGTGCTGATGCCGTCGGAGATCGTCCCGGCCTCGTCGCCGGTGAAGGTGACGGTGACCCCGCTGCCGAGCGCCGAAAGGTCGATCACGTCGAGATCCGTGTCGCCGGGATCCTCGCCGCCGATGACGGTGTCGTTGCCGATGCCGTTCAGCGCGACATATGTGTCGCTGCCGGTGCCGCCTGTGAAGGTCTGGTTGTTGCCGCCGCGATCCTCGAACCGGTCGTCGCCCGCATCGCCGAAATACTCGGCGCTGGCATTGCCGGTCCCGGACTGGATCGTGTCATTGCCATCGCCGCCGTAAAGCGTGGCTGCCGTGCCCGCCACTGTGCCGTCGATCAGCAGATCGTCGCCGGCCTCGCCATAGGCCAGGTCGGCCCCGCCGCCAACGTCGATGGTGTCGTTCCCGGTTCCGCCAAAGATCGTGTCGTTGAATTTGCCACCAAAGATGCTGTCATTGCCGCTTCCACCATAAATCAGGTCGGCACCATTCCCGCCGTCGATGGTGTCGTCGCCGAACTGGCCATGGATCGTGTCGTTGCCGCCGCCGCCGTCGATGGTGTCGGCCAGCCCTTCGGCGCCATAATTCACGGTCTGGTTCGCCGCGCCCTCGATGAGGTCGAGGACATTGCCATCCGTGTCCAGCAAGAGCCAGTTGTGATCCTCGAAGGTCGGCTGGACAAAGGTCTGGCCGGGCTGGATCGTGCCATAGGGTTGCAGAACACCGCTGCCATCGATCCACCAAAGCTCGATCGGGCCATCGGCGCTGTTGGTGACCGTCAGGGTCGTCGCCGCCCCGCCGCCCGAGGCATAGTCGCCGGTCACGTAGACCTGACCGTCGCCCAGGATGAAATCGGCGCCCGCGCCCCCCGAGATGCTATCGCCGCCCTCGCCACCGAAGATCCGGTCGGCGTTGTCACCGCCGTCGATGGTGTCGGCACCCGTACCGCCGTCGATGGTGTCATCGCCCGCGCCACCCAGAAGCAGGTCGGCCCCGCCCACATCCGCGATTGCGACCGAGGTGTCGTTGGTCGAGACGATGGTCAGGTTGTCGATGCCAAAGGATTCGTCATCCACCGGCTGATCGGTGGTCGCGCCGAACCCGATGGTGATCTGGTCGGCGGTGAGATTCTCCGCTTCCAGCCTGACACGCCAGACCTCGTCGCCCCATGTGGTCGAGCCGGCGAGTTCTCCGGACTGGATCTGCACGAAGCTGTAGGTGTAATCGACCCCATTGATGGAGATCGTGCCGCTGCGATCGCCGTCGAAGGCAGGATCGTTCCAGGTGAACAGTTCGTTGGCGACCTGCTGGCCGTCGATGTAGAGCTGGAAGGCATCGAGGTCGGGGCCGGTCGAAAGGGCCGTATCGCCATCCCAACTGTCGATGATCAGGAGGTCGAATTCGACGACAACGCCGGAATACCCATCGGCCAGGTCGAATGTCTTTTCGGTCAGCGGCCCGCCGCTGCTGTCGCCCGCCGTGCCCGCAAAGGGCCCGAGAAAATCGCCCAGTGCCGCGGAGTTGCCGCTGGTGTTGTCGGTCCAGCCGCTTGCGCCGCCGGTGAAGTCTTCATGCGCAACGAAAATGGCATCCGCGGCGCCAGGTGCATCGCCATGGATCAGGTCATTGCCCGTACCGCCATTGACGGTATCGTCCCAGCCGCCGGCCCAGATCGTATCGGCGCCGTCGCCGCCCAGCACGCTGTCGTCGCCGGACCCCGCGACGATCTCGTCGTTGCCGGTGCCGCCGTCCATCGTGTCGTCGCCCGCGCCGCCGATCAGGTCGTCGTCGCCGTCCCAGCCTATGATGCTGTCGGCATCGCCCGCTGCCTCGGTGGCCGCGAACATCTGCACGTTGTCGAGCGAGGCGCCGTTCGCATCGGCGTTACCGAGCCCCGCGAAGGTCAGCGTGTTGGACCCGTCGCCGGACCCGCCGATCACGTGAAACTCGTAGCTCGTCCAGCTGCCGTCGCTGGCGTCGATGGTGCCGACGACATCGCCGTTCCAGATCACCTGCAACTGGTTGTCCAGCGTTGTGCCGTCGTTGATGTTCGACAGGTCCGCCAGGTCGAAGGTCAGCACGTAGACCTGTCCGTCGCTGACCCCGGTGACCGCCTGGCTGATCATGTTTTGCTGGCCGGCACCGGCCTCCATGTCCATCCAGTTCGAGCCGTCGGTGGCGGTCAGCCCGCCGCGCCCGTCATTGTGAAAGTCGATGGGGTTGCCGTTTGCATCCGTCCAGCCGGGCACGTTGCCGGTACCTTCGGTGAAGCCGTATCCGGCCGGCGACATCCCCGTCGTGTCCTCGAAGGACCCGTTGACGATCAGGTTCGGCCCGGTCGCGGTGAAATCGTCGCCCGAAAGGGTGTCGTTGCCCCATTCCGCATCGATCGTGTCGGCTCCCGCGCCGCCGAAAGCGATATTGTCGCCCGAACCGAGGTAGATGGAATCGTTGCCGCCCTCCCCATGGACCGTGTCGCTGCCGTCCTGGGACCAGACCGTGTCGTTGCCGTCTCCGGCAAGGACGGAATCCGAGTCGCTTTCGCCGATGGCATCGCCGTTGTCGATCCACTCACCATCGGCGTCGACGTAGAACTGGCCGATCTCGTCGTCGCCGGACGTGCCGTTCACCACGCCATCAGGGGTCAGTTCGACGACGCTCTCGATCTCGCTGAACTGCAGCGTGTCGCCCGAGTTGAAGGTGATCGTGCCGCTTTCGGCGGTCGTGTAGGTGATGAAATCGACATGGGAGACATAGAGCGTGTCACTGTCGTCGCCGCCCTCGCCCCCGCCGATCGTGTCGCCCGCGTTGCCCCAGATCTGGTCGGCATCATCGCCGCCATTGATGCTGTCGGCCCCTTCACCACCGGTGAGGATGTCGTATCCCGCGCCGCCGGTGATCGTGTCGCTGCCGAGGTCGCCGACGATGCGGTCATTGTCTGCGCCGCCGGACAGGTTGTCATTGCCCGCGCCACCGTCGATCCAGTCGTTGCCGGTGCCGCCTTCGACCGAGTCGTCGCCGCCATAGCCGAAGACGAGGTCATTGCCCGCATCGCCGAAGATCGTGTCTGCCGCGTCGTCTTCCCAGCCGCCTTCCAGTTGGTCCGCGCCATCGCCGCCGTTGATCAGGTCGGCGCCAGTGCCACCGTTGATGAAGTCCGTCCCGGACCCGCCGGAGAGCGTGTCGTTGCCGGTTTCGCCGAACAACCGGTCATCGCCCTCGCCGCCGAACAATTCGTCGTCGCCCGCTCCGCCGTAGGCAAGGTCGTTACCGCCGCCACCGGACAGGATATCCGCTCCGCCATTGCCGTAGAGCGTGTCGTCGCCATCCGCGCCGAGGAGCGTGTCATCGCCCGAATTGCCGTCCAGCACGTCGTTGCCGGACGTGCCGTCCACGATGTCCTGACCCTGCACGCCCGAGATGCTGGTGAAGAAGTCGAGAAGCGTGGTGCCCCCGAAATTCGCATCGGTGCCGGTGACCCCGGCCTCGCCCACGGTGAATGTCGTGACCCCGTCCGAGATCGTGATGATCCCGTTGACCTGATGGACGTCGAGGCTGAAGGTCGTGCCGAGGCCGGAGAAGTCCAGTTCATGGCCGCTCGTGGTTTCGGAGATGGCGGACCAGAACAGCGGGTCGTTCCAGTTTGCCGTCGTAACCGTGTAGATCGCCATGTTTTACTGACCTTGCCGTCTGCTCGTTACCAACCACCGGCACGGTGCGCCGATCCAGCCGTGGCGCGTGTGCGACGCACTCCACAAGCGCGTTGAACACCTCAACGGAGTGTTTTCCACGGAGCAATCGGATCATTTTCGTGACGTTTTTCGGGCAGGCGGCCCTGTCGGCCCATGGCGGTCTCGGCCCTGCGGCCGCCGTGTCAGCCGCGCGCGCCGTAGTAGAGGCCCACGACATGCTCGGCCTCGGCGAAGAACAGCCAGCGCGACGTCAGCATGCCCAGAATGTGGCCGAGCACCGCCAGGCCGCCAAGGAAGTGGCCCGCGCCCGGTGTCAGGATCAGCACGATCGGGAGCGCGTAGCCCAGCAGCGCCGCGATCACGCGCAGCTTCGACGCGTGCTTGCGGGCGACGGTGTAGACCATCTCGCGCAGCAGGTAGTTCGGCCCGGTGTGCGGCGGCTCGAAGGCGCGGATGCGGCCCGCCTGACCGAGCCCCGTGGCGCTGGCAAGTGTATGGCCCGCCTCGGAAAACCGCGCGTCACCGACGCGCCAGTGACCCAGCTGGATCATGCCCGCGACCAGCAACAGGACGGCCGCGGGCGTGATCTGCCCCGCCAGCAGTGCGCCGCCGCCAAGGCTTGCCGACAGGAAATGCAGGGGCGTCAGCACCTGGTTCCAGCGCGGCACCGTTTTCAGCTGCGCGTAGATCATCGCGGTGGTGAAGACCGTGCCGAGCGAAAGGGCCGCGCCGATCAAGCCCAGCGGCGCGATGCGGGTGCCGAGGAAGACGGCGGCTGCGGCATAGAGGCCCATGGTGACGAGCGCCGCCACCGCGGCCCAGGCCTCGCGGCTGAGCCAGCTGGTCTGCCATTGGGTGAAGGCCTTGAGCGCGCGTTCGGGGCGGCCGAGATGGAAGGTCGAGGCCAAGAGCCCGCCGACCGCAAGTGTATGGGCAATCAGGAAAAACCAGAAGGCGGTCCAGCCGGTGACGGTGGGCTGACCGAGGCCGAGGAAGACCAGCAATCCGAAGCCGAGGCCGGAGAGGGTCGTGAAGGCGATGACGGAGGGCGCGGGGTGCATGTCAGAGCTTGCCCAACGCGCGGTCGAGCCAGCCGAGGAAGCCCTGCGGGCTGTCGGCCACGGGCTCGAGGAAAGGGGCGAGGATGTCGGTTTCCCCGAGCGTGTCTTTCGGGCGGGGGGGCAGGTACTTGTTGACGGGTTTCGTGCCCTGTTCGGGCATCAGGTCGACACCGCCGCGCTCGGCCACCAGAAGGCTCACGTCACTGTCCGGATCGCCGAGGTCGCCGAAGTGGCGCGCGCCCGCGGGGCAGGTGCGGACACAGGCGGGTTCGCGGTCTTCCGGGGGGAGATTCTCGTTGTAAATCCGGTCGATACAGAGCGTGCATTTCTTCATGACGCCGGCCGCGGCGTCCATCTCGCGGGCGCCGTAGGGGCAGGCCCAGGCGCAGAGGCCGCAGCCGATGCAATCGGCTTCGTTGACCAGAACGATGCCGTCCTCGACGCGCTTGTAGGAGGCGCCGGTGGGGCAGACGGTGACGCAGGGCGCGTCCTCGCAATGGAGGCAGGATTTGGGGAAATGCACCAGCTGCGCGGCGCCAATTTCCGGTGTGATTTCATAGGAATGGACGCGGTTGAGGAAGGTGCCGGAGGGGTCTGCGCCATAGGGGTCCTGGTCGGAGAGCGGCGCGCCGTAATGCTCGGTGTTCCAGCCCTTGCAGGCGATCACGCAGGCATGGCAACCGACGCAGGTATCGAGGTCGATCACGAGGCCGAGCTTGCGGTCGGTGTGGGTGGGAAGCCGGGTCATGGGCGCCCCCGAGGGGCTGTCGTGATCCTGTCGTGATCCCGTAGTGATCCCGTAACTACACGCGCGTCACACCCCGTACACATCGCGTACACACCCCGTACAGACGTCTCAGGCATCGGCGCCCTCCGTGTTGGCCATGGTCACGAAGTCGGCGAGGTCGTCGGCGAAGCGGTCGGGCGCTTCGAGAAAGGGGGCGTGGCCCACGCCCTCGTAGCCGAGGAAGCGGCCCCGCGCCATGAGATCGGCGGCGGCCTGCCCGGTGGCGGCGGTCACGACCGCATCGGCAAGACCGTGGATCACCAGGCCGGGGCGGGTGAGGCCCGCGAAGGCGGGGCGCAGGTCGAGATCCGTGCCGAAGAGCGCGCGACGGACATGGGCGGGGCAGAGCATGTTGGCGCCGACCAGCTCGGCATAGGTGGATCGTTCCAAGGGGGCTGCCGTGCAGGCCTCGACGAAGCGGGCGGTGGCGGCGAGGCGGCGGGGCACGTCCTCGGTATAGAGGTCGCGGTCGCGGCCGGGGGAGCTGCGGCCCACCATCCAGTCTTCGCGGGCTTTCCCGATGGCGAGGATGCCGCCTGCGAGGGCGACGCCCGCGAGATGCCTGTCACCTTCGGTCGCCAGATGGGCGGCGATGACGCGGGCGCCGTAGGACCAGCCGACCAGCGTGGGGCGGCTGAGGCCTGCCGCCGCGATGACCGTGGCGACGTCGTCGGACCAGAGGGCGGTGTCGGTGTAGGCGGTGGTCGCCTCGGGCTTTCCGGACGCGCCGTGGCCGCGCAGGTCCATGGCGACGAGGTGGAAGCGGTCTTGCAGACGGTCGAGGGTGGGCTGCCAGCAGGTGAACTGCTGCGCCCAGCCGTGGATGAGGAGGAGGGAGGGCGCGCCCCTTGGGCCGGCCTCGGTCCAGGCGATGGGGGTGCCGTCGGTGCTGGGGGTGAGGGTTGTGCTCATCTCGGGCGTTCCGCGTTTGGCATCGGGGTGTCGCCGCCTTCGGCGTCGACCCGTGCGAGGGGGCTCTGCCCCCTCGCGCTCCCCCGCGAGGGGGGCTGTCTGCCCCCCTTCGATCCCCCCGAGAGTTGTAGGGCCAAGATGAAGGCGGCTTGTGTCATCGGGTGGTTTTCCATTTCAGCTCATCGGGGCCCTGGCCGACGGGGGAAGCTATGGGCGGGAACGCCGGTTCGGCCTCTTTCGGCGGGGCGGTCTTCTCGATCCTCACGCGCAGGTCGAACCACGCGGCCTGTCCGGTGACCGGGTCGGAATTGGCCCAGCGGTGGCCGTCGCCTTTCGGCGGCAGAAGCTCGTGGATCAGGTGGTTGAGAAGGAAGCCGCGCGTCGCCTCGGGGGCCTTGGGGTCGAGCGCCCAGGCGCCCTTGCGCTTGCCGATGGCGTTCCATGTCCAGACCGTCGAGGGGTTGAGCGCGGCCATATGGGCGACGGGCACGGTGATCGCGCCATGCGGAGAGGTGACGCGCGCCCAGTCGCCTTGGGTGAAACCATGTTTCTCCCAGAGGTCGGTGGGCAGGTAGAGCGGGTTTTCCCCGTGGACCTGTCGGAGCCAGGCGTTCTGGCTGCCCCAGCTGTGATACATCGCCATGGGGCGTTGGGTGAGGGCGTGGAGCGGGTAGGCCCCGGTGTCGATGGCGGCCTCTTCGAAGAGTTCGTACCAGAGGGGGAGCGGGTCCATCGTGGATTTGATGCGCGCGCGCAGGTGGTCGGGGGGCTGGTGATCTCCGTGGCCCTCGGCGGCGAGCTGGAAGCGGCGCAAGGGTTCCAGCCAGAGGTTGAAGAGATAGGGCTGGGGGCTGTCGTAGAGGCCGAGGTCGATCGCCCAGTCCTGGTAGGCGGTGTTCCAGGGTTTGTAGAATTGCGCCGCCTCGGGGATGGGATGGGTGAAGAAGCCGCCGTTTTCGACGTAGCGTTCGAGTTGCTCGGGGTGGGGATCGCCGCGGCCCGTTGACTGGCCCTCGCCGCGGAAGCCCATGAGGGGGCCGATGCCGGGGCGGCGTTGGTGGTTGACGATGTAGTCGGCGTAGTCGGCATAGGCCGGTTTGCCCTCGTCGGTGACGAAGCCCGGCAGGCCGAGCCGTGCGCCGAGGTCGATGAGCACCGACTGGAAGCCGCGCACGTCCCGGTCGGGTTCGATGACGGGCCAGCGGATCGCGTCGGCCGCCGCCTCGGCCTCGGAGATGGGGCGGTCGAGGAGCGAGATGCAGTCGTGGCGTTCGAGATAGGTCGTGTCGGGCAGGATCAGGTCGGCATAGGCGACCATCTCGGAGCTGTAGGCATCGGAATAGATGATGCGGGGGATGATGTAGTCGCCGGTTTCCGGGTCGGTGTCGGTCAGCATCTCGATCACGCGGCCCGTGCCCATGGAGGAGTTCCACGCCATGTTCGCCATGTAGAGGAACAGCGTGTCGATCCGGTAGGGATCGCCCGCATGGGCGTTGGCGATGACCATGTGCATCAGCCCATGGGCCGAGAGCGGGTTTTCCCAGGTGAAGGCCTTGTCGATGCGCTGCGGCTGGCCGGTTTCGTCGAGGGCGAGGTCTTCGGGCCCTTGCGGGAAGCCGAGATGGGGGCCTGCGAGGGGCTGGCCGGGGGTGGCGCTGGCGTGGGGTTTCGGGTGCGCCTCCATCGGTTTGGGATAGGGCGGTTTGAAGCGGAAGCCGCCGGGGGTCTCGACCGTGCCGAGCAGGATCTGGAGAATGTGCAGGGCGCGGGCGGTCTGGAAGCCGTTGGAATGGGCCGAGATGCCGCGCATGGCGTGCATGGCGACGGGGCGGCCTGTCATGGTGGCGTGGGTGCGCCCGCGGAAATCGGTCCAGGGCTGGTCGATCTCGATGGCTTCATCAAAGGCGGTGCGGGCCAGTTCCGCGGCCAGCGCGCGGATGCGGGGGGCGGGGATGCCGCAGCGCTCGGCGACCTGTTCGGGGGCGTAGTCGGGCGACAGGTAGCGCTCGGCGAGGTGCTGGAAGACCGGGCGGTGGGTGATGCCCGCGCGGCGGTAGCCATGGGCGAGGTCCGGCGTGACGCCGGGGGTGTCGAAGGGCACGGGCTGGCGCGTCTTGCGGTCGAGGACGAGGGGTTTGCCCTTGGCATCGCGCAGGAAGAGGCCGTGTTCGGGGCTGTCCGGGTCGCCGTTCACGAGGACGGGGGCGTTGGTGAACTGCGCGAGATAGGGGAGGTCGATCCTGCCTGCCTTGAGCAGGCAATGGACGAGCGACAGGATCAGCAGGCCGTCGGTGCCGGGCGTGATGCCGAACCAGTCGTCGGCGACCGCGTTGTAGCCGGAGCGGACGGGGTTGATGCCGATGACGCGCGCGCCGCGGGCCTTGAGCCGGCCGATGCCCATCTTGATGGGGTTGCTGTCGTGATCCTCGGCCACACCGAAGAGGAGGAGGAGTTTCGTGCGCTCCCAGTCGGGCTGGCCGAACTCCCAGAAGGCGCCGCCCATGGTGGTGATGCCCGCGACGGCCATGTTGACCGAGCAGAACCCGCCGTGGGCGGCGTAGTTGGGGGTGCCGAATTGTTGCGCCCAGTAGCTGGTGAGGGATTGCGACTGGTCGCGGCCGGTGAAGAAGGCGAGTTTCTCGGGGGCCTCTGCGCGGAGGGGGGCCATCCAGTCGGTGGCGGTCTGCAGGGCCTCTTCCCAGGTGATCTCCTCGAACTGGCCGGAGCCGCGGGGGCCGGTGCGGCGGAGCGGCGCGCGCAGGCGGGACGGGGCGTTGACCTGCATGATCCCCGCGCTGCCCTTGGCGCAGAGGACGCCCTTGTTCACCGGGTGGTCGCGGTTGCCCTCGATATAGGCGACGCGGCCGTCCTTGAGGTGGACGTCTATCCCGCAACGGCAGGCGCACATGTAGCAGGTCGTCTTGCGGATCTCGTCGGAGATCCTGGGCGACAGGTCGAGTGTGGGTTGCCGGTGGCCCATCCGCCCTCCCCGCGGTTGGTTGCGCGGTCAAGGATTGGCCGGGTCAGGCACGGGATGCAATGGGGGCGCGGGAATTTACCGGGGCTGACGGGGGTGTGTAAACCAAAGTTGACACATGGGGGATGGGCGCCGATAGTGGTGCGACTCCTGATCGGACCAGCCCCATGCCCAAAGACCTGACCCAGCCCGGCCTTGTCGTGCCGCCCCTCGGCGGGGCCGCGCGGCCCGGCCTCTGCACCGATTGCGGGGTCAGCCGGATGGGCGATGGCCGCGCCTGCGGGCGGGCCTGCCAGTTCATCCAGCCCGATTACGAGAGCGCCGAGCACCGGGTGCATGGCCGCGTCGCCGACCCTGAGCTGGGGGAAGAGGCATTCTTCGGCGTGACGCAGAGCATGGTCCGCGCGCGGCTGACGCCGCCTGCCGAGGGCGCGCAATGGACGGGGATCACCACGGCTCTGGCCGCCTCGCTGCTGGAGCGCGGACGCGTCGACGCGGTTCTGGCGGTGCGGCCGCATCCCGAAGACCGCTGGCGGCCCGAGCCGGTGATCGTGACCGACCCGGCCGAGCTGGCGCAGTGCCGTGGCATGCGGATGGGCTACGCGCCGACGCTGGCCGCGCTGGAGCCTGCGGCGGCGGCGGGGCACAGGCGGGTCGCGGTGATCGGCATCCCCTGCCAGGTCTACGCGCTGCGCCAGATCGAGGCGGAGTTGGGCTTCGATCGGGTCTACGTGATCGGCACGCCCTGTTCCGACAACACCACGACCGAGAGGTTCCACGATTTCCTCGCATTGCTGGACGAGCGGCCCGATACGATCTCCTACCTCGAGTTCCGCGCCGATTACCGGGTCGAGCTGCGCTTCGACGACGGGCGACCGATGCGGGTGGTGCCATTCCTCAAGCTGCCGATTTCCAAACTGCCGGTGGATTTCTTCCCGATGACCTGCAAGACCTGCGTCGACTACACCAACCGGCTGGCCGACATCACGGTGGGCTACATGGGCGGCGACGGCGACCAGTGGGTGATCGCGCGCAACCATCGCGGGGCGGAGATGCTGGAGGGCATAAGCGACCGGCTGGCGGTGCGTCCCCTGACCGACAAGGGCAAGCGCGAGGGCGCGGTGAAAGGGTTTCTCGCCAACACCGAGCGCGCGGCGGGGGGATTGCCGCTTCGGTCGATGCCCGATTGGGCCCGGCCCATCGTGGCCTTCCTGCAGCCGCGGATCGGACCCCGGGGGCTGGAGTTTGCCCGTGCGCGGGTCGAGATGAAGGCGATCGAGACGGTGCTGCATTTGCGCCGGGCCTATCCGGCCCGGGTGAAGAACATGGTGCCGCCCCATGTCTGGCGCGTGGCCGCGCGCTACGGGCTGGTGCCCGGGGCCGACGAGACACGCGACGGGTGATCCCCCGACCTGACGGGTGTTTCGGGGCCTGCGGCCCCGACCCGGCGGCGCAGCGCGTCGGGCCCCTGCGGGGCCACTCCTTGCTGCGCTTGGGCCCGGTCCTCCGATCGAAACCGCGCCATGCCGTGGTGCCCGTGGCAGGCTGCGGGAGCCTCCGGCGGGAGTTGTATTTGCCAAGATGAAGCATGCCCCCGTCCCCGGCGACGGGTGCCGTGTCGCCGAAGCGGGGTGGTGGCAGACGTTGCGAGGGGCCAGCGCGAGGGGAGGCCGTGCCGCAAGACAGGACAGGCCCATGGCGACAGGGGATCGTCACCCCCCCTTCATCTTGGCCAATACAACTCCGGGGGAGTCGCGGAACGCGACGGGGGCAGAGCCCCCACTGCGCCCGCGCCACCCACGTGCATCCGCAGGGATGAGGCGCGACCGCACCGCGTCAGCGGTGCCACCGCGGTCGTGGCGCAGACCGAAGGTCGAGCCACGCCGCAAGCCCCCCGCCGGATCAGTGGATCACCATCAGCCCTTCGCGCACAAGGCGGCGCACCAGCACCAGCTTGCCAGCGTCGTCGAGGTCGCCGGGCAGGTCGCCGACCCGGATGTCGCTGGCGGTGATGGCGTATTCCAGGGGTTGGCGCGCGAAATCGGGCATCTCGATCTCGGCGCCGTGGCAGACAAGCCGTACGAGCCCGTCTTCCTCCAGGTGCCTCAGGTCATGGATCAGGTGGGCGCGGGCGCCCACGTGGCTTTCGATGGTCAGATCCTGCAGCCGCGCCAGTTGCGCCATCTGCCCTTCGACGCGGGGCACGCGACCGGTGAGGAAGTCCTGCCGGAAGCTCTCCATCAGCTTGCCCAGCGGGGCGCCCGTCGCCACCCGGCCCAGCATCTCCTCGAACTCGGCCTGGTGCTGGCCGAAGTCGTAGCCCTGGTTCGCGTAGCCGGGGGGCAGCGCGCGGCGCAGCATGGGGTCGCGGTGGGCCATCACGTTCACCGCTTCGACCAGAACGTCGGCCCAGCTGCGCGTCATCAGCCCCGTGGTGATGTGCAGCGACGCCTCTCCGGTGGCCACGGCGTCATGGGCAAGGCCGCGCGGCACGTAGAGCATGTCGCCCGGCTGCAGCAGGAAGCGCTCGGTTTCCGCGCCGATCTCGACCTGGTCCGGATCGTAGCCCTGGCTGGCCAGCGGCAGGTCCACCGGCGTGTCGTAGAAGCGCCATTCCTTGGTGCCCGCTATCTGCAGCACGATCACGTCATGGTCGTCGTAATGGGCGCGGAAGCCCTGGCTCTGGGCCTGGGTCATGTAGATGTTGGTCTGGACGCGGGCCGAGAACACGGCCTCGAGCGCGCGGCAGAAGCGGCCGAGTTTCGGCAGGCGGTCATGCAGCCCCGACAGGATCACAGTGGCGCCGTCCGCAAACAGCTGGTTCACCCGCACCGGGTCGATCAGGCCCGACTCGTAGGCGTAATCGGCCTGCGTGATGTCGCCCGCCGAACGGGTGACCGTGATTTCGGGCACCGACAGGCCCATGCCCGTCACCACCTGGTCGATGTCCTCGAAGGACAGCAGGTCGGCATAATAGCCGGGATCGTCGCGGGCGACACGGAGCGGTTTTTTCTCGAAATGGTCCGCGAAGAAGGTCTCGGGCGTGGCTGGCGCGATGGTCCAGTCGAAGCTGTGGGTCTGCTGTGTCATGGCGGCTGCCGGCGGCCTTTCTCGGGAATTCCGACCTGTTGCACCTTGAGCACACAGTTTGTGAGGTCACAATCCCCCAAAAAGGGGGGTGCGGAGAGACAGGCGCATTGACCGGGGTTGAGACCTCTGCAACCGTTCGCCACCGGCGCAACGACGGTGGCTGAGGCGCAATGACGGCGGCTGATAGGAGATCGTGCCATGTCCAGTGACGACGACGACAAGAAGATCCGACAGACCTTGACTGACGGCGATATCAAGACCGAGCACCAGGCGGGGCGGCGCGGCTTTCTCGGGCTGATGGCGCTGGGCGGGGCCGCGGGCGCGGCGACCGCGCTGACCGGGGGCCAGGCGCAGGCGCAGGCGACCGATGTCGACAACGGCAACTGGACCGATCGCGGCGGGTGCGGCCGGGGTGGTGGCGGGCTCTACACCGCGCGGACGGATGCCGACAACGGGCGCATCACCGACCAGGCCGGGTATGGCCGCGGGGCGCCGTACTGCTGATTTCGCCGTGCGTGCGGCAGCTGGAACGCGCCCCCTCGGGGCGCGTTTCGCGTTTGCACCGGACGCGGCTTGACCGCGGGCGCGTCACAGCATCCGGATCACGTCCTTGTCGATGGCGAGGACGTAACCGCGGCGGGCGATGTTCTTGACCAGCAACTCGCTGACGATCTGGTTGCCGAGCGTGTCGCGCAGCCGCTTGATGCGGGTGGCGCCAGCCGCCTCGTCTGCGTCGCTTTCGTGCTTGCCCGAGACCATCGCCTCGATCTGGGCGCCGGTCAGCACCTCGTCGTCAAGCCGCGCCTCGGCCAGCACCGAGAGGGTCTCCATCGCGGCATCGGTCAGCTTGAACTCGAGGTTGTTGATCAGCACCACCCGTTCCTCGCGGCTGAGGATCAGCGAGGAGACCTGGATGCCCTGGCGCTCGATCTCGCCCATGCGGCGGTTGAGGGCGATGATCGTCACGAGAAAGACGAGGCAGGCCACCAGCAGCGCCGTGGCGAAGACCATCAGGACGAAGATCACCGCGCGGTAGCTGGCCAGAACGCCGGAGAAGGCGGTGCCGGTCTGGGCCATGATCTCGAGCACGCGGGTGGCGTCGGGGTCGCGCACGTCGTTGAGGACGAAGACATCGGCCACGGCGGCGTTGAACGCGTCGGCGTCGGGCAGGTTCAGGAACAGCAGCACCGCCGAGGTCGCAAGCACGGCGACCACGGCGAGAATGCCCAGCATCACCACGCGGCCCGAGGCGGCGCGGGTTTCAGAAACGGAGGAAGAAGTCTCCGGCATCGGCCCTCCTTGCGGCGAGCCCGTCTTCGCCGAAGACGGACACGACCTGCAACAACTCCCACCCGTCCGCGGCGATGCGCGCGGCGATCACCGGCGAGGCGGCATCGACCGAGCAGGCTGCGTCGGGCAGGTCGATCACACCGTAATGCAGTCTGAGGGGGTTATCCATCTTCGCGCGATAGTCGGCGTAACAGGCCTGTGCGGGGCCTGCGATCAGCAGCGCGAGGGCGGCGGCGGTGACAAGGCGAAAGGTCATGGGTCCACTCGACAGGGTTGGGGGCGGCCCGGCGTCCGGGTCTTGATCCAAGATTTGCCAGCGGGGCGCGCGACATGCAATGACACCGTGCCGGCGCGGGCCTGTTATCGGATAACGGCGGGGCGATATTGAGCGGCAGGCGGGGCGCGGCCGAGGGTCGGGGCATCGCGTCATGCGGCGCCTGACCCCTCGTCCCTTCCAGGAGACCCTGACCATGCTCAAGACCATGTCCAAGACCGTGTCCCGACACCTCACCGGCAGTCTGCCGGCCGTTCTGCTGTCGGCCGTGATCGCCATCGGCAGCCTCGGCCACGCAGGCGCGCGCCGACAACGGCGATGCCGCCCGCATCATCGGCGGGATCATCGCGCTTTATGCCATCGGGCGCGCGATCGAGAACTCGAACCGGCACCAGCCCAGCCGCAACTACCACGTGCCGACCCGGCCCCGGCAGCTGGTCGCGCCCGCGCGCTGTTTTGTCGAAGGGCATGACCGCAACGGGTATTTCCGCGGCTACGGCCAGCGCTGCATGCAGACCCATGCGCGCCATCCGCAATTCCTGCCGCGCGCGTGCCTGCGCGATGTCCACACGCAGCGCGGGCCGCGGACGATCTACGCAGGCCGCTGCCTGGCGCAGAACGGCTGGGTCCGCGAGGCGGCGGTGCGTCACTGACCCCGAAGGGTTCGAGCAGTGCCAAGGGGCGGTCCCTGTGACAGGGGGCCGCCCGATCTTGTTTCGGGGGGCGGTGCATGGGATGACGCGCCCATGCCGTCCCGCCGACCTTTCCCCGACCTGAGCCACGAGACCGCGCTGGGCGCGCGCGTGGCGGGCGTGGACGAGGCGGGGCGCGGGCCGCTGGCCGGGCCGGTCTCGGCGGCGGCGGTGGTGCTGAACCCGGCCGACCTGCCCGCGGGGCTGAACGACTCCAAGGCGCTGAGCGCGGCGCGGCGGGAGCGGCTGTTCGACGACATCCACGCGAAGGCCGAGGTGAGCCTCGCCTGGGCCAGCGTGGAGGAGATCGACCGGCTGAACATCCGCGCGGCCTCGCTTCTGGCGATGCGGCGGGCGGTGGAGGGCTTGCGCGGGGTGCCCGAGGCGGCGCTGATCGACGGCAACGCCTGCCCCGAGGGGCTGCCCTGCCGGGGGGTCACGCTGGTGAAAGGCGACGCGCTGAGCCTGTCGGTGGCGGCGGCCTCGATCATCGCCAAGGTGGCGCGCGACCGGATGATGTCGCGTCTCGCCGCCGAGTTTCCCGGCTACGGCTGGGAGGTCAACGCGGGCTACCCCACGGCGGCGCATCGGGCCGCACTACAACATCTGGGGGTTACCCCCCACCATAGACGGTCCTTTCGTCCGGTGCACAACATCTTGCTATCCGGCACGTCACAACACATTGATTCCAATAAATAAATTGACGCCGAATCGGTTTTGGGCGACTCTGCTTCTCACCTGGGAGCGCCCGCAAGAGGCGTGGGGCCAGAGGCGAACGAGAGGCAGACGTGACAACAAAGACCAAGGCAGAGGTGGCGCCTGCGCTGCCGCTCAATACGATTCTGGCCGGCGATTGCATCGAGGTGATGCGCGGGCTTCCCGAGGCGTCGGTGGACCTGATCTTTGCCGATCCGCCGTATAACCTGCAGCTGAAGGGGGCATTGCACCGCCCCAACAACAGCCTGGTGGATGCCTGCGACGACGACTGGGACCAGTTCGACAGCTTCAAGGCCTATGACGCCTTCACCAAGGCGTGGCTGGCCGAGGCGCGCAGGCTTCTGAAGCCCGATGGCGCGATCTGGGTGATCGGCAGCTACCACAACATCTTCCGCGTCGGCGCGGAGTTGCAGAACCAGGGCTACTGGATCCTGAACGACGTGGTCTGGCGCAAGTCGAACCCGATGCCGAATTTCCGCGGCAAGCGGCTGACCAATGCGCATGAGACGATGATCTGGGCCACCAAGAGCGACGGCGCGCGCTACACCTTCAACTACGAGGCGCTGAAGGCGCTGAACGAGGGTGTGCAGATGCGCTCGGACTGGGTGATCCCGATCTGCAACGGCGGCGAGCGGCTGAAGGACGAGAAGGGCGACAAGGCGCATCCGACGCAGAAGCCGGAGGCGTTGTTGCACCGGATCCTCGTGGGGTCGACCAACCCCGGCGACGTGGTGCTGGACCCGTTCTTCGGCACCGGGACGACGGGCGCGGTGGCCAAGATGCTGGGCCGCGATTTCATCGGGATCGAACGCGAGGAAAGTTATCGCGCGGTGGCCGAGAAGCGGCTGGGCCGGGTGCGGCGGCTGGAGCGCGGCGCGCTGGAGGTTGCGACCTCGAAACGGGCGGAGCCGCGGGTGCCCTTCGGGCAGCTGGTGGAGCGCGGGATGCTGCGACCCGGCGAGATGCTGGTCAATGCGCGCGGGCAGATGGCCAAGGTGCGCGTGGACGGCACGCTGATCGCCGATGACGTGAAGGGCTCGATTCACCAGGTCGGCGCGAAGCTGGAGGGGGCGCCGTCGTGCAACGGCTGGACCTACTGGCATTTCCGCCGCGACGGGCAGACCGTGCCGATCGACGTGCTGCGCCAGCAGCTGCGCGCCGAGATGGAGCGCTAGGGTTTCGAAGAATGAACCCGCGGCCGGGGCCCCGCCCGCCCCGACCCGCACCTTGCCCCCGCCGTCTGCCCAGGACCGGCGGGGGTTTTCTTGTGGCTGGCCGGGTTTCGCCTGCTTTGCAGGCGATCCGCCGGGGGGCTCTGCCCCCCGGACCCCCCGCGAGGGGGGCTGTCTGCCCCCCTTCGATCCCCCCGAGAGTTGTAGGGCCAAGATGAAGGCGGGACGGATTGTGGGCGTCAGGGTCTCGGTGCGGCGGCGCGGCGGAGGCGGTCGTTGATGGCGCGGCCGAGGCCGGTTTCGGGGATGGCGGCCACGCGGATGGCCGGGGCGTTGCGCTGTGCCGCGAGGGCGTCGGCCAGGTGGAGGATGGCGAAGAGGTTGGTCGCGGCCTCCTCGAGGTCGCCTTTGGGGGAGAGGGTGAGGTCGCCCCTGGTGGCGCCGAAGCCGATGGTGATTTCGCCGGGTTGCGGCGTGCCGCCGATATGGAGCGGCGCGCGGGGGGCGTAGTGGCTGGCGAGCTGGCCCGGCGCCTCGAGTTTTGCGCCGGGTGTGGTGTCGGTGACGAGGGGGCCGGTGATCGGCTCGATCGCCTCGCGCGGCAGGCCGCCTTCGCGCAGGAGGCGGGTGGCCCCGGCCTCGGGGGCGAGAATGGTGGATTCGACGCCGACCGTGCAGGGCCCTGCGTCGAGGATGGCGGCGATGCGGGGGCCGAGGCCCTCGGCGACATGGGCGGGGGTGGTGGCGCTGATCTTGCCCGACGGGTTGGCCGAGGGGGCGGCGACGGGGCGCTTGAGGCTGCGCAGGACGGCCTGCATCGCGGGATGGGCGGGGAGGCGGATGGCCACCGTCGGCAGGCCCGCGGTGACGGCGGGGGCGAGGCCGTGGCCCGGTGTCAGCGGCAGGACGAGGGTGAGGGGGCCGGGCCAGAAGGCGGCGGCCAGCGCCTCGGCCCGGCCGGGGAAGGTGGCGAGGCTCCGCGCCGTGGCGAGGTCGGGGACATGGACGATGAGCGGGTTGTGCGACGGCCTGCCCTTGGCCGCGTAGATCGCGGCGACGGCGTCCGGCGCGGTGGCATCGGCGGCAAGCCCGTAGACCGTTTCGGTCGGAAGTGCCACGAGGCGCCCCTCGGCCAGCAGGGCCGCGGCGCGGGCGTGCCCCTCGGGCGTGTCGGGCAGGATCTCGGGGGCTGGCATCGGCTCTGACGTGACGTTCCGGTTGATCGGGCGGTGCGGGCTACCCCAGTTAAGGGGCGATCGGCCCGGCGTGGGTAGCGCGACGCGCGCGCCCGTGCAATGAGAGGGCGACGCCGACACGAGACGCAGACACGAGGGGAGACGTGCCATGCCCTACCGCGCACCTGTTGCCGAGTTCGAATTCCTGCTGGCCCATGTCGTGGGCTATGACCGCGTGACCGCCACCGAGGCCCATGCCGAGGCGACGCCCGACATGGTGCGCGCGCTGCTGGGCGAGGCCGGGCGGCTTTGCGAAGAGGTGATCGCGCCGCTGAACCGGGTGGGCGACGTGACGCCCACGCGGCTGGAGAACGGGGTGGTGCGCACGCCGCCCGGCTATGCCGAGGGCTACCGCGCGCTGGCAGAGGCGGGGGTGATGGGGATGGCGGCCGATCCGGCGCATGGGGGCCTTGGCCTGCCGCTGACGGTGATGAGCTGCGTGAACGACATGGCCGGCGCGGCCTGTCTTGCGTTGCAGGACAAGATCCTGCTGTCGCAGGGTCAGATCGAGGCGCTGGAGCAGCATGGCAGCGCGGAGATCAAGGCGCTTTACCTGCCCAAGCTGACAAGCGGGGAATGGTCGGGGACGATGAACCTGACCGAGCCGCAGGCGGGCTCGGACGTGGGGGCGGTCGCCACCCGGGCGGAGCCTGCGGGCGACGGCACCTACCGGATCACGGGGCAGAAGATCTACATCTCCTGGGGCGACAGCGACATGAGCGGGAATGTCGTGCACCTGGTGCTGGCGCGGTTGCCGGACGCGCCGCGGGGGACCAAGGGGATCTCGCTGTTCCTGGTGCCCAAGCTGATCCCGGATGACGCGGGCCAGCCGGGGCTGGCCAACGCGGTGAAGGTCGTGAGCCTCGAGCACAAGATGGGGCTGCACGGCAGCCCGACCTGCGTGATGCAATACGAGGGCGCGACCGGCTGGCTGGTGGGCGAGGAGAACCGCGGCATGGCCGCGATGTTCACGATGATGAACAACGCGCGGCTGGGGGTGGCGGTGCATGGCGTCTCGATCGCCGATGCGGCGACGCAGGCGGCAGTGGCCTATGCCGCCGACCGCAGGCAGGGCCGGTCGATGATCAAGGGCGGCACGGGCACGATCCTGGATCATGCCGATGTGCGCAGGATGCTGATGGAGATGAAGGGCGAGACCTTTGCCGCCCGCGCCATGGCGCTGGATCTCGCGGTGTCGATCGACCTGGGCAACACCGGCGATGACGGCCAGGCCGCGCGGGCCGCGGTGCTGACGCCGATCGCCAAGTCCTACGCGACGGAGATCGGGATCAAGGTCGCGAACCTCGGGATACAGGTTCATGGCGGCATGGGCTTCATCGAGGAGACGGGCGTGGCGCAATACCTGCGCGACGTGCGGATCAGCGCGATCTACGAGGGGACGAACGGCATCCAGGCGATGGACCTCGTGGGCCGCAAGATGATGGACGGCGGCGCCGCGATCCACGCGCTGGTGGACGCGGTCGAGGCCGAGGCGCGGGCCCATGACATGGGCGCGCCGGTGGCCGGGATGGCGGCCATGCTGCGGGCGGCGACGGTGGATATGCTGGGCCGCGATCTGAACGACCGGTTCGGCGGCGCGGTGCCCTACATGATGGGCTTTGCCCGCGTGCTGGGCGGTCTCTATCACCTGCGGGCGGCCGCCGCCGGGGGCGATGCGCGGGCCACGCTGGCGCGGTTCTACATCGCGCGGTTGTTGCCCGAGGCGCATGGCCTGTTCGCGCAGGCGCGCGAGGGGGCGGCGGACCTTTACGACCTGTCGCCCGACGATCTCGCGGCATGATCCAGACCCCGATCGAGACGGCGCCGGCGCCGGGCGAGGCGATCGAGGTCGCGGACGGCGTCTTGTGGCTGCGCATTCCGCTGCCCATGGTGCTGGACCATGTCAACGTCTACGCGCTGCGCGAGGACGATGGCTGGACGCTGGTCGACACGGGGCTCGACACCGGCAAGACCCGCGCGATCTGGGAGGCGGCGCTGGCCGGGCCGCTGAAGGGCCTGCCGGTGCGGCGGTTGATCGTGACGCATCACCATCCTGACCATGTCGGGCTGGCGGGCTGGTTCCAGGCGCGCGGGGCCGAGCTGTGGATGACGCGGACCGCGTGGCTCTTCGCGCGGATGCTGACGCTGGACGAGCAGCCGCTGCCGACCGGGGAGACGCTGGCCTATTGGCGCGGTGCGGGAATGGCGCCCGATATCTTCGAGGCGCGGCGCGCCGAGCGGCCCTTCAACTTCGCCGATGTCGTGCATCCGATGCCGCTGGGCTTCACCCGGCTGGCCGAGGGGGACGTGATCGAGATGGGCGGGCGGACATGGGATATCCGCCTCGGACAGGGGCATGCGGCGGATCACGCGACCTTCTGGAGCCGGGACGACGAGCTGGTGATCGGGGGTGACCAGTTGCTCGCGACGATCTCGCCCAACCTCGGGGTCTACGCGACCGAGCCGGGGGCCGATCCGGTGGGCGAGTGGCTGGACAGCTGCGCCGCGCTCAGGCCCCATGCGCGGGAGGGGCAGCTGGTGCTGCCGGGTCACAAGCTGCCCTTCACCGGGTTGCCGGACCGGCTGGAGCAGTTGATCGGCAATCACCATGGCGCGCTGGAGCGGCTGCGCGCGCATCTGGCCACCGGCGACAAGACGGCGGCGGAGTGTTTCCCGCCCCTCTTCAAACGCCGGATCGACGCGGGCACCTACGGGTTGGCGCTGGTCGAGGCGGTGGCCCATCTGAACCACCTTCTGGCGCTGGGCGATGTCACCCGGCAGCGGCGGGCGGACGGGGCGTGGCTCTGGCGCCTCAAGGGGTGACCTGCGGCGCCTTGCCCGGTTTCCCGAGGGCTGACAGGGTGCGCTGAATGCGCTATCCGGTCCGCAGCGAACCTGGACCCGAAGAAGGGGAAACGACATGGCCGAGAACCAGCACAAGCCCGGTGAGATGGACATCACCGAACAGGAAAAGACCTTTGCCGGCTTCATGCGCTGGTCGGTCAACATCGCGATCGTCTGCATCGCGATCATCATCTTCCTCGCCATCTTTGCCAGATGAGCCGGACGCTGCGACTGCTTGCCGGGCTTGTTCTGGCCGGTTTCGTCGCGGGATGCGGCGCCGAGACCGTCTGGGCGCCCGACGAGGAGATTCAGCGCGCCGCCTACAGCACGAGCGGCCCACCCACCGTCACGCTGCTGACCATGGTGTCGAACGTGAACGGGAGCGGCGGGCATTCCGCGCTGGTGATCGACGGCGCGCAGCGCCTGGTGTTCGATCCGGCGGGCAGCTGGCATCATCCGCTGGTGCCCGAGCGCAATGACGTGCTTTTCGGACTGACGCCGCAGTTGTACCAGTTCTACATGGATTACCACGCCCGCGAGACCTACCACGTGGTCGTGCAGGAGGTGACTGTCACGCCGGAACAGGCCGCGCGCCTGTCGGCGCTGGTGCAGGGATACGGGCCGGTGGCGCGGGCGAACTGCACGCGTTCGATCAGCGACGTGTTGAGCCAGACGCCGGGGTTCGAGGGGTTGGGCCGGACGTGGTTCCCCAATCGCTTGCGCGACAGCTTTGCCACGCTTCCCGGCGTGACGGAAACCCAGGTGTTCGATGATGATTCGGACGACAATCTCGAGCTGTTGCAGGCGCAGGCGCGGGCCGCACGCACTCTCGAGATCGCGCAAGGCATCGCCGCAAGGGACTGATCCCGCCCGCGGCGCGCGCAAAACAAAACCCCCGGGGCGTGGCCACGGGGGTTCTTTTCTTTCTCGGATCGCGTCGGCGATCTGGCGATTGCCTTCAGAGAAGCCCTTCGCGCTGCAATTTCTTGCGCGCCAGCTTGCGGGCGCGGCGGATGGCCTCGGCCTTCTCGCGCGCTTTCTTCTCCGAGGGTTTCTCGTAATGCTGCTTGAGCTTCATTTCACGGAAAACCCCCTCGCGCTGAAGTTTCTTCTTCAGGGCGCGGAGTGCCTGATCGACGTTGTTGTCGCGAACACTGACCTGCATTCTGGTGTCACCACCTTCCTAAGTTAGAGTTGCGTTTGAAAGCAGGAAGTGGCCGTATAGCAAAGGCCCCCTAACTTGTCTACCGTGTGAATGACGCTGGAAAACAGGGGTCCAGAATGACCGAGACGACCGATGCCATGGGCGATCCGAAGGCCCGCCTGATCGAGGCGGCCTTGATGCATGTCCCTTTCGACGGCTGGTCGGAGGCCAGTTTCCGAGCCGCCGCCGGTGACGCCGGGATGACGCAGGCCGAGGCGCGCGCGCTGTGCCCGCGGGGCGCGGTGGACCTTGCGCTGGCCTTTCACGCGCAGGGCGATGCGGCGATGGTCGCGAAGCTGGCCGCGACCGACCTGACGGCGCTGCGCTACAGCGACCGGGTGGCCTTCGCGATCCGCACGCGGCTGGACCTGGTGGAGCATGACAAGGAGGCGGTGCGGCGGGGCGTGACGCTCTTCGCCTTGCCGATGCATGCCGCCGATGGCGCCAAGGCCTTGTGGCAGACCGCCGATGCGATCTGGACCGTGCTGGGCGATACCTCGGACGATCTGAACTGGTACACCAAGCGCGCGACGCTGTCGGGTGTCTATTCCTCGACCGTGCTGTACTGGCTGGGCGACCAGTCGATGGATCATGCCGCGACCTGGGCCTTTCTGGACCGGCGCATCGACGACGTGATGCGGATCGAGCGGGCGAAGAAGGCCCTGCGCGAAAACCGGCTGCTGAAGCCGCTGATGGCCGGGCCGGAGTGGCTGGCGAGCCGGGTCAAGGCGCCGGGCAAGGCCGCGCCCGCCGATCTGCCGGGGCGCTGGCGGGGCTGAGGGGCGCGGCATCGCCGCCCTTGCCGCGACGGGCGCATGCCGTCATCCCTTGGGCCTGACCAAGGGAGACGGAGGGCACCCCATGACCGACATGATGCGCGCGATCGAGATCAGCCAGCCCGGCGGGCCGGAGGTGCTGGTGCCCTGCACGCGGCCCGTGCCGGTGCCGGGTGCGGAACAGATCCTGATCAAGGTGGACCATGCGGGCGTGAACCGCCCCGACGCGCTGCAACGCGCGGGCGCCTATGACCCGCCGCCCGGCGCATCCGACCTGCCGGGGCTGGAGGCCGCGGGCACCGTCGCCGCCGTCGGGCCGGGGGTGAGCCGCTGGAAGGTCGGCGACGCGGTCTGCGCTTTGCTGCCGGGCGGGGGCTATGCCGAATACGCGGTCACCCATCAGGATCACGCGCTGCCGGTGCCCGAGGGGTTGAGCATGGCCGAGGCGGCGGCGCTGTGTGAAACCGCCTTTACCGTCTGGTCCAACGTCTTCATGCGCGGCGGGCTGACGGGGGGCGAGCGGTTCCTTGTCCATGGCGGTTCGTCCGGGATCGGGACGACGGCGATCCAGCTGGCGCATCATTTCGGCGCGCGGGTTTTCGCGACGGCAGGATCGGCCGAGAAATGCGCCGCCTGCGAGGGGTTGGGCGCAGAACGCGCGATCAACTACCGCGAGGAGGATTTCGTCGAGGTGCTGCGCAAGGAAGGCGGCGCCGACCTGATCCTCGACATGGTGGGCGGGCCGTATTTGCCGCGCAACGTGCGTGCGCTGGCCGAGGATGGGCGGCTGGTGCAGATCGCCTTTTTGCAGGGTCCGAAGGTGGAGCTGAACTTCGCACAGGTCATGGTGCGGCGGCTGACGATCACCGGCTCGACGCTCCGGCCCCAATCCGATGCGGCCAAGGCCGCGATCGCGGCGCAATTGTCAGACCATGTCTGGCCGCTTTACGCGGCGGGGCGCATCCGGCCGGTGATGGACCAGGTCTTTCCGCTGGACGAGGCCGCGGCGGCACATGCGCGGATGGAAGCGAGCGCGCATATCGGGAAAATCGTGCTGAAGGTCTGAGCCTCACCGCCCCCCGAACACCCGCCACCCTGCCGCATAGCGGGTGAGGCCAGTCACCGCGCAGGCGGCGGCGAAGATCAGCGCGAGCGCCGGGAAGGCCGCGGGGAAGAGGCAGAAGAGGGTGAAGACCGCGATGGTCTCGGCCCCTTCGGTCAGGCCGCCGAGGTAGTAGATGCCTTTCATCGGGTAATCCGCGGCAGTGAGGCCGCGCTTGGCCGCGACCACGGCAAAGGCAAGGAAGGACGTGCCCGAGAGCACGAAGCTGGTGATCAGCACGGCCCCCGGCACGGCGTTGGCGGCGGGATCGGCCAGCACGAAGCCCAGCGGAAAGGCCGCGTAGAAGACGAAATCAAGCGCGATGTCGAGAAAGGCGCCGCGGTCCGTCGGGCCGGTCACGCGGGCCACGGCACCGTCGAGGCCATCGGCGAGGCGGTTGAGCAACAGCCCCAGCAGCGCCAGCCAGAACAGCCCCAGCGCCGCCGCGCCCGCCGCCGCCAGACCCACGGCGCAGCCCAGCAGCGTGATCTGGTCGGCCCTGACCCCGCGCGCCGCCAGCCACTGGCCCGGCGGGGTCAGCAGGCGGCGTTGCAGCGGCAGGAGGGCGGCGTCGATCATGGGTCAGCATTGGCCGTTGGGCGCGGGTGGGTCAATTCCGCGCCGATCACCTTGGCGTCACCCCTCGAGCGCGGCCACGAGGTCGGGCAGACCGCCGAGATCGGGCAGTTCGTGGAACCGCCCGTGCCCCTCGGGCGGCTCGGCCTGTTCCAGCGCCCATGTCAGGCCGTGTGGGACGAAGACGCCGAAGGCGCCGGCCTCGAGCGCGGGGCGCACGTCGGATTTCATCGAATTGCCCACCATCATCGCGCGGTCGGGCCCGTCGCCATGGCGGGCGAAGGCGGTCTCGTAGGTCGTGCGGGTCTTGTCCGAGACGATCTCGACGGCGTCGAACATCTCGCCCAGCCCGGATTGGGCCAGCTTGCGCTCCTGGTCCAGCAGGTCGCCCTTGGTGATGAGGACAAGGCGGTGGGAGGAGGCAAGCCTTTCGACCACGTCGCCCGCATGCGGCAGAAGCTCGATCGGGTGGCGCAGCATCTCCTGCCCCGCCGCAAGGATTTCGCCGATCACGCTGGCGGGCACTCGGCCCCCGGTCACCTCGATCGCGGTCTCGATCATCGAGAGCATGAAGCCCTTGATCCCGAAGCCGTAATGCCCGAGGTTGCGGCGCTCGGCCTCGAGCAGGCGGGCGTGCAGGTGATCGGCCTCGGCATGATCGGCCAGAAGTTCGGCAAAGCGGTCCTGCGTCAGGCGATAGAACGTCTCGTTCTGCCACAGCGTGTCGTCGGCGTCGAAGCCGATGGTGGTCAGGCGGGAAACCATCGCCGGAACGCCCCTCTTTTCTGAATCGTCATCTGGCTTATATAGTGGCGCCAAGCAGAGGCCACCCGTGGCCCCAAGCGGAATGGAGACGCAATGCAGACCGACCGCTGGTGGATGATGGCGGACAAGCCTGACGGAGAAGGCGAAACCACCGTCGTCACCAAGACGAAACCCAAGACGCAGCGCCCGCCGATGTACAAGGTGCTGCTGCTGAACGACGACTACACGCCGATGGAATTCGTCGTGCATGTCCTCGAGCGGTTTTTCGGCGTGTCGCACAGCCAGGCGGTCGAGATCATGCTGACCGTCCACAAGAAGGGCGTTGCCGTGGTCGGCGTCTTCTCCTACGAGATCGCGGAAACCAAGGTGGCGCAGGTGATGGATTTCGCCCGGCGCAACCAGCACCCGCTGCAATGCACGATGGAGAAAGAGGACTGACCTCGGTCCTTTCCTGCGCCGATGACCCCTGACAGATGGACCCTTGCGCTGGAGGCGGGCGAGCTTGCCCTGCCGGATGGTCCGTGCCTCGTGATGCGGGCGCGGGGGGATGGCGATTTCGGCTCTCTTGGCCCGGTCCATTGCGTTCAGGGCTTCGCGCCCGATCATGACCTTCTGGCCGCGCGCGGGCTGACCGTGACGCCGGATCTGCCCGAGGGCGAGGTCTTCGCCGCGGCGCTGGTGCAGATCGTCAAGGCCAAGGCCGGGACGCTGGGCAGCATCGCCGAGGCGCTGGGCGCGCTGCGCCCCGGCGGGGTGCTGATGGTGGACGGCCAGAAGGAGGAAGGGATCGAATCGATCCTGAAGGTGCTGAGGGGCGTCTTCGAGATCGGCGGCACCTTCTCCAAGGCGCATGGCAAGCTGGTGTGGCTGACCCGGCCCGAGGCTCTGCCCGAGGCGGTGATCGACTGGATGCCCGAGCCGGTGGAGACCGAAGAGGGCTACCTGACCGTCCCCGGCGGCTTTTCCGCCGAGGGGCCGGACCGCGGCTCGGAATTGCTTGTCGCGCTGGTGCCGGAGCTGACGGGACGTGTGGCTGATCTGGGTGCCGGTTGGGGCTATGTCGCGGGCGAGGTGCTTGCCGAGCAGGCGGGGATCGAGACGCTCGACCTGATCGAGGCCGATCATGCCATGCTGCAGGCGGCGGCGGCCAACATCGACGACGACCGCGCGCGGTTCCACTGGGCCGACGTGACCCGGTTCCAGCCCGAAGCCGCCTACGACGCGATCCTCGCCAACCCGCCGTTTCACACCGGGCGCCGGGCCGATCCGGCGCTGGGGCGCGCCTTCATCGCGGCGGCGGCGCGGATGCTGGCCCCAAGGGGGCGGTTTTTCATGGTGGCGAACCGCCATCTGCCCTATGAAGACGCCCTGAAGGCCGCCTTTGGAACCGGGCGGCTTCTTGGAGAGCTCGAAGGCTACAAGATCTACGAGGCGGCGAAGCCCAAGCGCTGAGCGCCTGTCATCAGGGACCGATCCGGGACATGACACTTTCCATCCAGGGCAAGACCGCCATCGTGACCGGCGCCGCCAATGGCGTCGGCCTGGCCATCGCACGGCACTTCGTCGACCGCGGCGCCAAGGTGATGTTCGCCGACCGTGACAAGGCGCGGCTGGCCGACGAGTTGGGCGACCTCGTCGAGGACGACACGGCGCAGGTGCGCTATTTCGCGGGCGACCTGCGCGAGAAGCTGACGATCGAAAACCTCGTCTCGGCCACGGTCGACGCGTTCGACGGCATCGACATCCTGGTGAATGCGAGCCGGCAGGTGCTGACGACCGATCCGCTGGACCCTGCCGATACCTCGGTCGAGATGCTGCTGGAGCAGAACATGTTTACCGCGCTCAGGCTGAGCCAGGCGGTGGCCAAGCGCATGATCGCCCGTGCCGCGGAGGAGGAGCGCGAGGGCGATGGCGCGATCGGGTCGATCGTCAACGTCTCCTCAATCGCGGCGCGGCGCACCCATCCCGACCTGATGGCCTATTCGATCAGCGCCGCCGCGCTGGACCAGGCGACGCGCAGCCTGGCCGTGGCGCTGGCGCCGCATCGCATCCGGGTGAACGGTGTGGCCTTCGGTTCGCTCATGTCGGCAAGTCTGAAGACATCGCTGAACGCGACAACCGGCCTGCGCGAGGAGATCCGCGACTGCACGCCGATGGGCCGCATCGGATCGGCCCGCGAGGTGACGGGCGCGGTGCAGTTCCTGGCCTCGGAAGGGGCGGGGTTCGTCACCGGCGAGGTGATCACGGTGGACGGGGGCCGGACGCTGCTGGACAACGTGACGGTGGCGGCGCACTGACCGGGGCGCGCTTGGCGATTGCCCCGCGCCAGCCGCTGCCCTAGGCAGGCGGCAGTGGACGGGCACAGGAGGGCGCCGGGATGGCGCAGAGCGTTCTCATCACCGGGTGTTCCTCGGGCATCGGGGCCGCGGCGGCGCATGGGCTGCGTGCGCGCGGCTGGCAGGTGATCGCCGCTGCCCGCAAGCCCGAAGATGTCGAAGGCCTGCGGGCCGAGGGCTTTGACGCCGTCCTGATCGACCACCACGACAGCGCCAGCATCGCCGAAGGCTGGGCCGAGGCGGTCGCGCTGGCGGGCGGGCGGCTGGACGCGCTGTTCAACAACGCGGGCCACGGGATGCCCGGCGCGGCCGAGGACCTGCCGCGCGGCGCGCTGGAGGAGGTGTTTTCCTCGAACCTCTTCGGGGTGCATGAGGTGACCTGCCTTGCGATCGCGCATATGCGCGCTCATGGGGGTGGCAGGATCGTCCAGCATTCCTCGGTCGTGGGGTTCACGGCGCTGAAATGGCGCGCGGCCTATGTCGCGACGAAACACGCGCTGGAGGGGCTGACGAACACGATGCGGGTGGAGTTGCGGGGCACCGGCATCCATGTCTCGATCCTGAACACGGGGCCGGTGACCTCGGGGTTTCGTGACCGCTCGATGGCGCAGTTCGACCGCTGGATCGACGCCGAGGCGTCGCGCCACGCCGACTTCTACCGCACGAAATGGACCGCCCGCCGCGAGGCCGGCCGCGACCTGTTCGAGCTGGGCCCCGAGGCGGTGGTCAGGAAGCTGGTGCATGCGCTGGAACACCCGCGGCCCCGGCGCCGTTATTACATCACCGTGCCGGCCTATGTGGCGGCGGTTCTGGCGCGGGTGCTGCCGGGCGCACTTCAGGATCGGATCATCGACCGGCTCTAGCCTTTTGGCGCGTCCGCGCTAGGCTCCGGGCTTCGGTAGGAGTGGAAGGAGAGAGACTTGGAAGATCCGCTGTTGATCATCGCGCTACTGGCCTGCCTTGCGGTACTGGTCATCTTGCTGATGGGCATCAACTCGTTCCGCAAGGGCACCGTCGAGTCGGCGAAGGACTCGAACAAGTTCATGCGCTGGCGCCTGATCGCCCAATTCGTGGCGGTGGTGCTGATCATGCTGTTCGTTTTCGTCCGCAACCAGTCGGGAGGGTGAGACATGGTGGTTCTGAACAAGATCTACACGCGCACGGGTGACGCGGGCGAGACCGCGCTGGGCGATGGCAGCCGGGTGGCCAAGCATTCCGCCCGCGTCGTGGCCTATGGCACGGTGGACGAGCTGAACGCGGCGCTTGGCGTGGCGCGGCTGCATGCCGAGGGGCAGATGGCCGAGCAGCTGAAGGCGATCCAGAACGACCTGTTCGACCTGGGCGCGGACCTGTGCACTCCGAACATGGAGAAGGACGGGGAGCGGGAATATCCCGCGCTGCGCATCATCCCCGAGCAGGTCTCGCGCCTTGAGGCCGAGATCGACGCGATGAACGCGCGGCTCGAACCGTTGCGCAGCTTCATCCTGCCGGGGGGATCGGCGCTGTCGGCACATCTGCATGTCTGCCGCACGGTCGCGCGCCGGGCCGAGCGGATGAGCGTGGAACTGGGCACGGTCGAGTCGATCAACGCGGAGGGGGTGAAATACCTCAACCGGTTGTCCGACTGGTTCTTCGTCGCGGGCCGGATCGCCAACAACGAAGGCAAGGATGATGTTTTGTGGGTTCCGGGCGCGAACCGGTGACGCAGTCACCGGCGGAAGGTCCGGTGGACCTTTCGGCGACCGGAAGGGCGGAGCCCCGGCCCGTCAGGGCGGGCGCGAACCGGTGACGCAGTCACCGGCGGAAGGTCCAGTGGACCTTTCGGCGACCGGAAGGGCGGAGCCCCGGCCCGTCAGGGCGGGCGCGAACCGGTGACGCAGTCACATGCCGGGACGTGCGGACGTCGGGTCGCACCCTCGGGCGGGTCGCCCGGACCGTTTTCGATTGGCGATGACAGCAAAGCCGCCCATACAGTGCCATGCTGTACGCGCCGTTCCGCTCCGTCCTCCACCATGCCCGTTACCTGCCGCTCTGGTCGGCGCTGACCGCGCTGCGCGGGCGCAGTTTCGAGGACCGGTCCGAGGGGCTTGGCGCGACGCTCGAGGCGGTGATGCGCTGGTTCCCGCCCGCGCAGCGCCGCTTCGACCGCGAAGCGCGGCGGGTCTTTCCGCAGATGCCGCGCGCTGCGCGGGCCCGGCTGGGCCGCGAGATGGGCCGCCAGATGGGCCAGACCCTGTTCGAGATCTACCACGACGCCGAGTTCCAGACGCGCCACCACCGGTTTCATGTCTCGGGCCCCGGCCTCGGCGTTCTGAAACAGGCGCAGGCCGCGGGGCGCGGCGCGATCATCGTCTCGGGCCATTTCGGCCAGTGGGAGGCCGTGCGCGCCGCGATCAAGATGCACGGGATGGAAAGCGGTGCGGTCTACCGCCCGCACAAGAACCGGCATTACGAGCGCCGCCTGCGCGCCGGGATCGAGGCGGCGGGCCTTCCGATCTTCGCCACCGGGCGGCGCGGGACGATGGCGCTGGTCCGGCACCTGCGCGCGGGCGGGATCGTGTCGATCCTGCTGGACGAGAAATCGGCGGCCGGTGTGCCGCTGCCGTTCCTGGGGCAGGACGCGCTTACCTCGCTGTCGGCGGCGGAACTGGCGCTGAAATACGACCTGCCGATGATCCCGGCCTTCGGCATCCGTGCCAAGGATCGGCATTCCTTCGACGTGGTGTTCGAGGCGCCGATCCCCCATGGCGACCCCGTCGCCATGACCCGCGCCTTCAACCACAGCCTGTCTGCGCGCATCCGCGCCAACCCCGATCAGTGGTACTGGATGCTGCGCCGCTGGGACGGCGCCTAGCGCATCGGCGGAAAGATCGCCTCGCTGAGCGTGCAGTCGCGTGCCACGTCGGCGGCGCAGGCGCGCGGCTCGAGGCCGCGGGTAAGGCAGATCCGCACCTCCTGCACATGGCCCGCGCGGCAGGTGACGGTCAGCATCTCGTCGGCGAGGCCGGGGTTTTCCTCGAGAAACGCCTCCTCGATCACCTCGGCGGGCAGGCGGACCTCGCGGTCGAGGCGGCGCAGAAGCTCGGGGCGGGTGACGGCCTCGTAGGCCAGCCGGGACAGGCGGTAGTAGTCTTCGGCCGACAACCCCGTGCAGGTGCCATGCTTGCGCCACTGGTGCCACGCGAGGCCGGACGAGCCCATGATATCCACCATCGCGCCGGTTTCCGCCCGCGTCGGCGGACGCTCGGAGGTGGGGCAGAAGCTGGGCCAGCCCTCGTCATGTTGCGGCCAGAGGCCGTGCAGCGTGAAGCCGTGGCCTTGCCCCGGATCGCATTGCGGCGAGCCGCGGTCGTCGCCTTCCAGCGCGCACCAGCTGGGCGTCCAGCTGAGCGAGAGGACGTAGTAGTCGAAGTCGCCCGCGCGCTCTCCCTCGGCCCATGCCGCGCCCGCCAGCCAGATCAGCAGAAACACTGCCCGTTTCATTTCCTCTTCCCTCTTTCGCCGCGCGCGCCTATATACCCCGCGACTTCCCCGAAATCGAGGAATGGCGGAGACCCCTCCGCCGCCGGCCCGCCCGGCAGGGGATGAGGCATTTCTGAAGGACGGATCACGATGAACAAACCGATCATGGCCAAGGCCACCGCCGTCTGGCTGGTGGACAACACCACGCTCAGCTTCAAGCAGATCGGCGATTTCTGCGGGCTGCACGAGCTCGAGGTGCAGGGCATCGCCGACGGTGACGTGGCCGCGGGCGTCAAGGGCTTCGACCCGATCGTCAACAACCAGCTGACGCAGGAGGAGATCGACCGCGGCGAGGCCGATCCGACCCATGTGCTGAAGCTGAAATTCAACGCCGCCGCCGTGGGCGAGGAAAAGCGCCGCGGCCCGCGCTACACGCCGCTCAGCAAGCGGCAGGACCGCCCGGCCTCGATCCTGTGGCTGGTCAAGTTCCACCCGGAACTGACCGACGGCCAGATCTCCAAGCTGGTAGGCACCACCAAGCCGACGATCCAGACCATCCGCGAGCGGACGCATTGGAACATCAACAACATCCAGCCGATCGATCCCGTGGCGCTCGGGCTGTGCAAGCAGTCGGAGCTGGACGCCGCCGTGCAGAAGGCCAACGCCAAGAAGGCCAAGGACGGCGAGGTCATGAGCGATGACGAGCGGATGAAGCTGGTCTCGACCGAGCAGAGCCTCGGGATGGACACCGATCCGCGCATCCCCTCGTCGATCTCGGGGCTGGAGACCTTCACCCTCGGCAAGTCGGACGAGGACGAGGACGAGGAAAAGCCCGCGCGCGAATATGACGCCGAGAGCCTGTTCAACCTGCCCGATGCGGATGACGACGAGGACGACGACGAGGACGACACCGGCCGCCGCTGACGGCGGGTCGCTCGACGCACGGCATTCCGAAACGCCCCCGACCATGCCGGTCCGGGGGCGTTTTCATGCGTGGTGGGGGGTGGGTGCCACAGGTGATTGGAAAAACCTATCGATTAAAGGGTTGCTTCCTATGAAGCTGCGGCATTATCTGGCCGCCCTTTTGTATCGGCCGAGTTGTGATGTGTGTTCAGCCTTTTTCCCGAAGTCCTCGGGTCGTCAATCCAAATGGAATAAACGGATCACGCTTTTTCAAATCGGGTGAATTGGTTCAATTCCGTGATTCCGAATATGGAGCGATAATCCGGAAAAGAAAAAGAGCGGACACCAGGTCCGCTCTTTCCCAATTATTCACGCTTTGGAATTCAGAATTCCATTGCCGCGCCGAGGTACCAGTTGCCGGTGTGAGCGGTGCCACCCACGAGGGCCAGACCGCCACCCAGATCGTATTCGCTGGTCAGCTCCCACTCGGCGGCATCGTCGGTGGAAACATCGATCGAGAAGCCCTGGTCGGAATAGCCGAGGCCCAGGTTCCACTCGTCATCGGTGTTGACGTCGAAATCTGCCGAGAACATGCCGTTGTCATATGCGGCCGAGATGGTCGTCACTTCACCGTCGGTCTCGTACTCGAGGCCCACAGCGAATTCGCTGTTGATCGCGTAGCCGAGGCCGATGTGGAACTCGCTGCTGTCATCGGTTTCGAGGAACGCGGTGAGCGGCACAGAGCCGGCTTCGTTGCCATCGTAGGACAGTTCCAACGACCACAGATCGCTCGCCGCGCCCGAGTCATTCAGGTTGTACGACAGGAAGACGCCGAAGCCGGCAGCGTCGTACTCGTAGCTGAAGTCATGGTCGAAACCGTCGTCATAGGCGTTTTCGATACCGTCGCGGTCGAAGGTCAGCGTGCCGAACTCGCCCGAGATGAAGATCGAGCCGAGGCCGAAGGTGCCGTCTTCGTCATCGTTAACCGCGCCGGGCGTATCGAATTCGGCAGTGCCGACTTCGCCGATGTCGAGATCGGTGCCGACGGTGACGTCCATGGTCGCCCCGAAGGTCAGGCCGTTGTCGGTGGAGCCGGACATGATGACGTCGAGAGTGACCGAGTTGTAGACGTCGGTGACGCCGTTTGTCGCGTCGTAGAAGATACCCGCGCCGGCGGAACCTTCGAAATCGATGTCGGCGGCTGCGACGCCTGCCGTTGCCACCAGGGCAGTCGTAGCGAAGAGAACCTTTTTCATGGTTTTTCCCTCGTGTTCATAGTCAAGGTGCACCTCAAGACGGGGAATCCGAATTGAGTATGCTTCTCTCTCGCCCCAGACCCCCCGGATTGCAAGAAAGCCGTCACCCCCCGTTCCGTCTTGCCCCCCGCATGGTGCAGACATGCCACAGTGGGGTTGCAGACCGGCCCACCGGGGCCACAGGCCCAAAGACCCTTGCCGCGTATGGGGGCCTCCTGTAGCAACGGGGCGTGAAGATGCGAAAGACAGGGACCGGCAGATGAACGGGCGGCTGGCAAGACTTGCGGGGGGCATTGCCCTCGTGACACTCGTGGCAGGCTGCGGCGGCGGCGGCGGCGGATGGTTCGGCGGCGGTGCGCGCAGCTCGGATGGCGAGACCCTGACCTCGCGGGAAATGTCGCCCCAGGCGCGGCGGCAGCTGCAGGCCTCGGGCGTGCTGCCCGACCCCGACCGCGAAACGATCTGGGATCTCTTCGGCAATGCCGACGACCCCAATGTCACGGTCGAGGTGAACCGCTATCTCTGGAACGCCTCGCTCGAGATCCTCGATTTCATGCCGGTCGAGGCCGCCGATCCCTTCTCGGGGATCATCCAGTTCGGCTATGGCACGCCCCCCGGCGGAAGCCGCGCCTACCGCGCCACCGTTTACGTGCAGGACCCCGCGCTGGAAGCGCGCTCGCTCCGCGTTGCCGTGGAATCGCGCGGCGGATCGGTCGGCCGCGAGACCGCGCGCCAGATCGAGGATGCGATCCTCACCCGCGCCCGCCAGCTGCGCATCCGCGACGGCAACCTCTGACGCCTTTACGCCGCGCGCGTCGCACACTAACACCACGCCGGGCCGCAGTTGCCCGGCGTTTTCGTTTCATGACCAAGGACCGAGCCCCATGTCCCGCTACGACCCCGCGACGCTGGAACCCAAATGGCAAGCCGCATGGGACGAGGCCGGCACCTTCGTCGCGCGGCGGTCGGACGACAAGCCCAAGTATTACGTGCTGGAGATGTTCCCGTATCCCTCGGGCCGCATCCACATCGGGCATGTGCGCAACTACACGATGGGCGACGTGATCGCGCGCTACAAGCTGGCCCGCGGCTTCAACGTGCTGCACCCGATGGGCTTCGACGCCTTCGGCATGCCGGCCGAGAATGCCGCGATGGCAAGCGGGGGTCATCCCGCCGACTGGACCTATGCCAACATCGACACGATGGTCGCGCAGATGAAGCCGCTGGGCTTCGGCCTCGACTGGTCGCGCATGTTCGCCACCTGCGACGTGGAATATTACGGCCAGCAGCAGGCGCTGTTCCTCGATTTCCTCGAGCGTGGATTGGTCTACCGCAAGAACGCCGTGGTGAACTGGGACCCGGTCGACATGACCGTTCTGGCCAACGAGCAGGTGATCGACGGCAAGGGCTGGCGCTCGGGCGCCGAGGTGGAACGCCGCGAGCTGACGCAGTGGTTCTTCAAGATCAGCGATTTCTCGGGCGAATTGCTCGAAGCGCTCGACGGGCTCGACGACTGGCCCGCCAAGGTCAAGCTGATGCAGGCCAACTGGATCGGCCGATCGCGCGGGTTGCAATTCGCCTTCGGGCTGGTGGAGCCGACCCGCGGCCATGACCGGGTCGAGGTCTACACCACCCGTCCCGACACGCTGTTGGGGGCGAGTTTCATCGGCATCTCGCCCGACCACCCCATCGCCAAGGAGCTCGAGGCGCACGACCCCGCCGTCGCCGAGTTCTGCGCACAGGCCCGGCGCGGCGGCACCACAGAAGAGGCGCTGGAAAAGGCCGAGAAACTCGGCTTCGACACCGGCCTGCGCTGCCGCCATCCCTTCGACACCGCGTGGGAACTGCCGGTCTACATCGCCAATTTCATCCTGATGGATTACGGCACCGGCGCGATCTTCGGCTGCCCCGCCCATGACCAGCGCGACCTCGATTTCGCGCGGAAATATCACCTGCCGGTGATCTCCACCTTCGTGCCCCTCAAGGGCGATCACGCGAAGCCCGAAGACGGCGGCGAGGCCTACGTCCCTCCCAAGCCCGAAAAGGTCCGCTGGACCCTGCCCTTCAACTGGGCGGAAGAGGCCACCGGAGAAGACGCCATCGACGCCGCCATTTCCTTTTGCGAAAACAAGGGTGTCGGCCAGGGCGTGACCAAATTCCGCCTGCGCGACTGGGGCCTCAGCCGCCAGCGCTACTGGGGCTGCCCCATCCCCGTCGTCCATTGCGACGACTGCGGCGTGGTGCCCGAGAAAAAGGAAAACCTCCCCGTCGCCCTGCCCCGCGACGTCAGCTTCGACGTGCCCGGCAACCCGCTCGACCGCCACCCGACATGGGCCGCGACCCCCTGCCCCGCTTGCGGCAAGCCGGCCCGCCGCGAAACCGACACGATGGACACGTTCGTCGATTCGTCGTGGTATTTCGCCCGCTTCACCGCGCCGCGCGCCGCCACGCCCACCGACATGGCCGAGGCCGAGTACTGGATGAACGTCGACCAGTATATCGGCGGCATCGAGCACGCGATCCTGCACCTGCTCTATTCCCGCTTCTTCGCCCGCGCGATGCATATCTGCGGCCACCTCCCCGAGAAGTCCAAGGAACCCTTCAATGCGCTGTTCACGCAAGGCATGGTGACCCACGCGATCTTCCAGACGCGGGACGCGAACGGCCGCCCCGTCTACCACTACCCCGAGGAGGTGGAGCTGCGCGACGGCAAGGGGTTCCTCAAGGACGGCACCGAGGTCGAGATCATCCCCTCGGCCAAGATGTCCAAGTCCAAGAACAACGTCGTCGATCCGGTGAACATCATCGCCACCTACGGCGCCGACACCGCGCGCTGGTTCGTCCTGTCCGACAGCCCGCCCGAGCGCGACGTGGAATGGACCGCCGCGGGCGCCGAGGCCGCGAACAAGCACCTTGCCCGCGTCCACCGTATCGCCGCCGAGATCGCCAGCGACCAGACCCCGCCCAACGACGCCGACGAGGCCCTCCTGCGCGAAATGCACAAGGCGATCTTCGACGTCACGAACGGCGTCGACAGCTTCGGCTTCAACGCCGCCATCGCCAAGCTCTACGCCTTCACCAACACCCTGGGCAAATCCACCGCCGGGGCCGACGCCAAGCGGCAGGCCGCGAAAACGCTGGCGCAGCTCATGGCCCCCATGACGCCGCACCTGGCCGAGGAAATCTGGTCCATGCTCGGCGGCACTGGCCTGATCGCCAACGCCCCCTGGCCCGTCGCGGACGAGGCGATGCTGACCTCCGACACCGTCACCCTGCCGATCCAGATCAACGGCAAGCGACGCTCGGAAATCACGGTCGCCAAGGACGCCTCGAAGGAAGAGGTTGAAAAACACGCCCTGGCCGACGACGCTGTGCAGAAGGCGCTGGCCGGTGGCCAGCCGAAGAAACTCATCGTCGTCCCGGGGCGCATCGTGAATGTCGTCATCTGACCGCCGCACCTTCCTGACGCTTCTGGCCGCAACGCCGCTGGCGGCCTGCGGCTTTGCGCCGGTCTACGGGCCGGATGGCGCGGGCAACGCACTCCGCGACCGGCTGCGGATCGAGCCGCCCGACACGCGGCTGGGTTTCGTCCTCGTCTCCCGGCTGGAGGATCGGCTGGGCCGGGCCGCCGCCCCCACCCATGTCCTGGCCTGGGATATCGAGACCTCGCAACGCGACCTCGCCATCACCGGCACCGATGACATCACCCGCATCAACCTGACCGGCACGCTCGACTTCGCCGTGACCGCGACGGGCAGCGACCGGGCCGTGCAAAGCGGCGAGGTCTCGACCTTCACCGCCTATTCCACCACCGGCTCGCCCGTCGCCACCGCCGCCGCGCGGCGCGATGCCGAGGACCGGCTGATGGTGGCGCTCGCCGATCAGCTGGTCTCGCGCCTGCTGTCGGGCGCGCCCGGCTGGGTATGAAGCTTTCCCCGCGTGACGTCGCCGCCTATGCGCGCAAACCCGACAGCGCGGCGGCGGGCTGCCTGATCTTCGGCGATGACGCGATGCGCGTGGCGCTGCGGCGGCAGGAGCTGCTCAAGAACCTGCTCGGCCCCGGCGCGGAAGAGGAGATGCGCCTCACCCGCATCGACGGGTCCGAGTTGCGCAGCGACCCCGCCCGGCTGCTCGACGCGGTCAAGGCCACGGGCTTTTTCCCCGGCCCGCGCGCCGTCTTCGTCGAAGCCGCGACCGACGGCCTCGCCCCGGTCTTCGAGGGCGCGCTCGCCGACTGGCAACCGGGCGACGCGCAGATCATCGCGACCGCGGGGCGGCTGACCGCGAAATCCGCGCTGCGCAAGCTCTTCGAAGGTCACAAGTCGGCGCGGGCCGCCGCGATCTACGACGAGCCGCCCGGCCGCGCCGAGATCGAGACGCTTCTGACCGAGGCGGGCCTGCGCGACATTCCCCGCGATGCCATGGGCGACCTCGAGGCGCTGGCCCGCAGCCTGCAGCCGGGCGATTTCCGCCAGACGGTCGAGAAACTCGGCCTCTACAAGCGCGGCGATCCCGCGCCGGTCTCTCCCGCCGATATCGCCGCGGTGGCCCCCCTGACCATCGAGGCCGAGCTTGACGACATCCTCCACGCCACCGCCGAATCGGAACAGGGCGCGATCGGCCCGATCCTGTCGCGCCTCTCGGGGCAGGGGGTGACGCCAGTCTCCCTCTGCATCGCCGCGCTCCGCCATTTCCGCGCGCTCCACGCCGCGGCCTGCCACCCCAACGGCCCCGCGGCGGGGCTGCAGGCGCAGCGCCCGCCAGTCTTCGGCCCGCGCCGCGACCGGATGCTGCGACAGGCGCAGCGCTGGGGCACGCCGCAGCTGGAAACCGCGCTCAGCCTGCTCGTCGACACCGACCTGACCTTGCGCTCGGCGCAAAGCGCGCCGCAAATGGCATTGATGGAACGCACATTGATCCGGCTCGCGATGATGCCGGGCAGACGGGGGCGCTGATGGGCTATACCGTGATCGGCAACGTCAAGTCGCGCGCGCTGCGCGTGCTCTGGACGCTGGAGGAACTGGGCCTCGACTACGACCACGTCGACGCGCCGCCGCAATCCGACGAGGTCACGCGCATCAGCCCCGCGGGCAAGGTGCCGGTGCTGGTCGCCGATGGCGTGCCGATCACCGATTCGGTGGCGATCATGACCTTCCTCGCCGACCGGCACGGCGCGCTGACCTTCCCGGCAGGCACGATCGAGCGCGCGCGGCAGGACAGCCTGACCCAGATGATCCTCGACGAGATCGACGCGGTGCTCTGGACCGCCGCGCGCCACAGTTTCATCCTTCCCGAAGACCTGCGCGTGGCCTCGATCAAGGACAGCCTCAAGTGGGAATTCGCCCGCAGCGAGACCGCGCTGGTGGCCCGCATGGCCGAGGACGGCCCCTTCCTGATGGGCGAGACCATGACCATCGCCGACATCCTGCTCGCCCATTGCGGCGGCTGGGCGATCGCCGCGAAATTCCCGATCTCGGAACCCCGCCTGCGCGCGCATATCGCCATGATGCGTGACCGCCCCGCCTTTCACAGGGCCTTGGGCGCATAACCCGTCATCAAGGTTAACCCGCCCCCTCCCCCCTTCATCTTGGCAAATACAACTCCGGGGGAGTCGCGGAACGCGACGGGGGCAGAGCCCCCTCTTTCAGAGCGGCCTTCCCGTATGCACGCGGTGTGTACGGGGTGTGTACCGCTCGTGTACGCGCCGCCTCAGCGCCCCCAGCCCGCCGCATGCCGCCCGGCCCAACGCCCCGTCGCAAGGCAGCCGGTAATGAGATAGCCGCCCGTCGGCGCCTCCCAATCCAGCATCTCGCCCGCCACGAAAACGCCCGGCATCGCGCGCAGCATCAAGCCCTCGTCGACGGCGACGCGCGTGACCCCGCCCGCCGTCGAGATGGCCTCATCCATCGGTCGCGGCCCTTGGTGGCTGATCTTCAACCCCTTGATCAGCCTCGCCAATTCGGCTCCCTCGGGCAAAGGCCGCCCGAACTCCTGCAAAAGCGCCCGCTTCACCGGGTCGAGCTTCAGCGCCTTCTCCAGGTGCTGGCTCAGCGTCCGCTTCTTCGGCCTTGTGGCCAGCCGCGCCGCGACCTCCTCCACCGACAGGTCCGGCAACAGGTCCACCATCAGCGGCGCACCGTCGCGCACATCGGCGGAAACCGCGTAGACCCCGCCCCCCTCCACCCCGCGGGCCGAGACCACGAACTCGCCCATCACGCTGTTTCCATTCGCCTTTTTCAGCGCCACGCCCTTCACCGGCGCGCCGAAATGCGCCGCCATATGCGCCGACCAATCGACCACGAACCCCATGTTCGCAGGCTTGAACGGCGCCAGCTCCACCCCCCGATCGGCAAGCCTCCCGGCCCATGCCCCGTCCGAGCCCAACCGCGCCCAGCTCGCCCCGCCGAGCGCCAGCACGACCACCTTCGGGGCCAGCGCGCGGGGACCGTCCTGCGTCTCGAAGACCCAGCCTTCACCCTCCCAGCCGGTCCAGCGCCAGCCCAGCCGCACCTCAACTGGCGTCCTTCGCAGCCACGCCCGCAACAGCGGCGAAGCCTTCATCGCCACGGGGAACACACGCCCCGAGGAGCCGGTGAACACCGGCTGCCCCAACGCTTCCGCCCAAGCCATGACCTCGGCCGGTCCCATCTCTTGCAGCATCGGGGAAAGCCACGCCGCGGCCGCGCCATAGGCGGCGGCAAACCGTTCGAAAGGCTCGTCTTTCGTCAGGTTCAGCCCGGATTTGCCCGCCATCAGGAACTTCCGCCCCGCGGACGGCTTGCCCTCCGCGATCACCACCGACCGCCCCGCACGCGCCATCTCTTCGGCGGCCATCAGCCCCGCGGGTCCCGCCCCGATCACCAGCGCGTCGACCGGCTCAGCCATGCCCTTGCCCCCGCGCCCCGCCGCGCCACACTTGCCCGGAATGGAGCAACCACCGATCTGCCCGCTCTGCCAGCGCCCGATCCCGCCCGGCGCGAAGCAGAGCCTGCATCACCTGACGCCCAAGCTCAGGGGCGGCAAGGGCGGGCCGACCGTGCTGTTGCACCAGATCTGCCACAACGAGATCCACGCGACCCTGTCCGAGGCGGAACTGGCCCGCAGCTACAACACGGTCGAGGCGCTGCGCGCCCATCCGCGGCTCGCGACTTTCCTCGCCTGGGTGGCCAAGCGCCCGCCCGATTTCCATTCCAAGACCCCCGGCGCTCGGCGCGGCTGGAAAAGGCGCTAGCACCTAGCGCCCTTCGCACATCTCCTTGATCCGCCGCAAAACGTCCGGCTTGCCGGAGAGCGCATCCTCGGCGACATGCGCGGCCTGTTCCAGCAGATGCTCGGGCAGGGTGATCCGGTCGATGAGGCCGAAGGCATAGGCCTCGTCCGCGGTGAATTTCTGCCCGCCCATAAGCAGCAGCTTGGCCCGCGCGGGCCCCATCAGGGCCACCAGCCGCCCGGGGTCGGACGGTTGCGGCAGAAAGCCCAGCTTGGCCACCGGGTAGAAGAACCGCGCGTTCGGCACCGCGATGCGGATATCGCAGGCCAGCGCCATGCCGAAGGCACCGCCCGCGAGTGTGCCGTTCAGCGCGGCGATGGTCAGGCAGGGCAAGGCGGCGATCCCGCCCGAGACCTGTTCCCACAGCGGAGAGGTGGCAAGACCGGCCCGCGCTTCGTCAAGGTCGGCGCCGGCGGAAAACACCTTGTCGCCCGCACCGGTCAGGATCAGCGCCTTGATATGCGGGTCGACCGTCGCCTCGACAAGGATGTCGGCAATGCGCGACAGCATCCCGGCCGTCAGGGAATTCGCCTTGTCGGGCCGGTTCAGCGTGATCCGCCACAGTCCATCCTCGCGGTGACAGTCGATCATGGCCCGACCCCCACCGCCTTGCGCACATCAGGATCGCGCAGCGAGATGTCGTCGCCCAGCCATGGATCGGCGTCCGCCCCGCACATCCAGACCAGCGCCTGCGCGGGCCATTCGGGCGGGATGTGGTCGGTCCACTCCAGCTGGCTGACAGGGTTCAAGCCGGACGCCTTGATCTCGCGCTGCATGTCGGTGGCCACCGTTCCGGGCGACAGGCCCAGCGCGCGGATGCCCTGCCCGCCAAGCTCCTTGTGCAGGCACGCGGTGAACATCTTCACCCCCGCCTTGGAGGCGCAATATGCGCTCCAGGCCTCCAGCGGGTTCACCGCGGCGCCGGACGAGATGTTGATGATCGTCCCGCCCCCGCGCGTCAGCATCAGCGGCAGGGCCGCGCGGGCGCAATGGAAGACGCCCTTGAGGTTGATGTCGATCAGCTGTCCCCAGGCATCGGGGTCGGTTTCGGCGATATGGCTGATCGGCTCGATCACGCCGGCGTTGTTGACCAGCACGTCGAGGCCCCCGAAGGTATCGGCGGCGGCGGCCAGCGCGGCCTCCACTTCCCAGTAGCGGGTGACGTCGCAGGGCACGGCAAGGGCGGCCTGCCCGATCTCGCCGGCCAGTGCCGCGATCGCCTCGCGGTCGCGCGCCAGCAGGACCACGTTGGCCCCCGCCGCGGCAAAGGCGCGGGCCGCCGCGGCGCCGATACCGCGACTCGCCCCCGTGATCGCGACTGTCTTCCCGGTCAGTTCGGGTGTCATGGGCCATCCTCCTCGCGTGCCGTTGTCCCGCTTTCGCCCAGAGCTAACCCGCCGGGCCGCGCCCTGCCAGCCCCCGCGCCGCGGGTCAGGGTTTCCGCCCCTTGACCCACACCGCTCAGGCCGCGAACATCAGGGCATCTTTTCAGCATTGGATGGATCCCATGCCTTCACCGAACCACCTTCGTTTCTCTCTTTCAGCGCTGGCGATCTTCGCCAGCACACCTGCATTCGCCCTCACCGCAGAAGAGCTCTGGGCCGAATGGCAGGCGCAATCCGCGGCCATGGATCAGGTCGTGACCGCCGCCGAAGTCGTGCCGGGCAATGGCATGCTGACGCTCAACGGGTTTTCCTCGACCTACAGCGACAGCGAGGTCTCGACCGTGGGGCGGATCGAGCAGATCGTGATGACCGAAGTCGGTGACGGCAGCGTCACGGTGACAATGAGCGACACCTACGCCATCACCTTCACCTTCGAACCCGGCTTCGGCGACCCGCCGGTCAATCTGGGGATGAACATCCTGATGCCCGATCTGGTGATGTCGGTCAGTGGCGAGGTCGGGTCGCGCCTTTACGACTATTCCGCCCCACGCATCACCATCGAGGAGGGCGAGATCAGCGGCGGCGGCGGACCACCGCCGACGATCGACCTGATGATCGCGATGGAGGACTTCGCCGCGACCTACCGCATCGACGGCACCGACCCCGCCGACCTGGCCTATGCCAGCAGCAGCAGGATCGCCGGCATGGCCGGCGCGCTGGATGTGACGCCGCCGCCGGGCGAGGAAGGACAGTTGAAGGTCGCCTTTTCCCTCGGCGCCATGGAGGGCGAGGGCGAGGGCCGTCTTGGCAACCTCATCGAGGCGGGGGCGAACCCCGGCCTTGTGCCTGCGGGCTTCGACCTGAGGGGGGCCTTCGCCTACGAGAGCCTGAATTACGAGTTCACCTTCCAGAGCAACCGCGATGCGTTCTCGATGTTTTACGGCAATGATGGCGGCCGGATCGCAGCGACCTTCTCGGAGGCGGAGATCGACTATGCCATGTCGGCGACCGGCACGAGAGCGCTGATCATGGGCACCGAGATCCCCGTGCCGGTCGACATCAGTGTCGGCAGCGCCGAAATCGGGCTGCGCATACCGCTGGCCGCCTCGCCCGAGCCGCAGACGCTCTCGGCGCGGCTTGCCTATCGCGACGTCGTGATGGGAGACGGCATCTGGGGCATGTTCGACCCTGCGCAGGCGATCCCGCGCGACCCGATCAGCGTGGTGGCCGATCTGTCCGGCACGGCCGTGGTGACAGCCAACCTGCTGGCGATGGACCCCGAGACGATGGGCGCCCCGCCCGGCGAATTGCGCGACATGACCCTGAACGAACTGCGCATCTCGGTCGGCGGCGCGACCCTGACCGGATCGGGCAGCGCGGACTTCGCGCCCGGACCGATCCCGATGCCCGTGGGCAGCGTCGATCTGCAGCTGTCGGGCGGCAACGGTCTGCTGGACCGGCTGCAGGCCGCGGGGCTTTTGCCGATGGAGCAGCTCGCGATGGTGCGCGGGATGCTCGGGGCCTTCGCGCGGCCCGGTGCCACGCCCGACACGCTGGAATCGACCATCGAATTCACCGAAGGCGGCGGCATCCTGGCCAACGGGGTTCCACTGCAGTAACGCGCCGCCTCCGATCCACCCCGCCCCGCTGCGAGCTGGGCGGGGTTCTGCCTGCTTGCGCGGAGGGCAGGACAGCACTAGGTCCGGTGCAAGTTCCGGAACAAAGGTGCCGCCCCGCATGTCCCAGCCCCTCGCCTCTCTCACCGATGCCCTGCTCGAGGCCGCGACGCGCGCGGGCGCCGAGGCGGCGGACGCCATCGCCGTCGACGGCACGTCGCTGTCCATCGGGGTGCGGGCGGGCGCGCTGGAACAGGCCGAGCGGTCCGAGGGTGTCGAGATCGGTCTGCGCGTCATGGTGGGCGCGCGGCAGGCCTGCGTCTCGGCCTCCGACACGCGGCCCGAGACGTTGCGCGAGATGGCCGAGCGGGCCGTTGCCATGGCGCGGCTGGCGCCCGAGGACCCGACCGTCGGCCTTGCCGATCCCGCGCAGTTGAGCGCGGTGCGCGATGGCCGCGCGCTCGACATGTCGGACCCGGCTGCCGACCCCGACCCCGCGGCGCTGGAGGATGCCGCGCGCCGGGCCGAAGCCGCGGCGCTGGCCGTGAAGGGCGTCGCCCAGGTGCAATCGGCAAGCGCGGGCTTTTCGCGCCGCCGCGTGCAGATCGCGGCAACCAACGGGTTTTCGGGCGGCTACGAGCGGTCGGACCACGGGCTGGGCTGCGTCGCCATCACCGGCGAGGGGCTGGGGATGGAGCGCGACTATTTCGGCGACGGGCGAAACCACGCCGCCGACCTGATGAGCCCGGAAGAGGTCGGGCGCATCGCGGGCGAACGCACCGTGGCCCGCGCCGGGGCGCGCAAGCCGAAAACCGGGGCTTACCCGGTGATCTACGACGAGCGCATCTCCTCGGGGCTGATCGGGCATCTGTTGGCCGCAACGAACGGCAGCGCGATCGTGCGCGGCGCGTCCTGGGCGCGGGGCCTTCTGGGCGAGCAGGTGCTGCCGAAGGGCCTGTCGCTGATCGAGGATCCGCACCGCCCGCGCACCTCGGGCTCCAAGCCCTTCGATGCCGAGGGGCTGCCGACCGCGCGCCGCGCGATCGTCGAGGACGGCGTCCTGACCGGCTGGACGCTGGACCTTGCCACCGCGCGCAAGCTGGGGATGACCTCGACCGCGAGCGCCAGCCGCGGGACATCCTCGCCGCCGTCGCCGGGGGTGGGCAACGTGGCGCTGACCCAAGGCGAGCGCGACCTTGCCGCGCTGATGGCCGAGATGGGCACGGGCCTTTTGATCACCTCGATGATCGGCTCGTCGATCAACCCCAACACCGGCGACTATTCGCGTGGCGCCTCGGGGTTCTGGGTGGAGAACGGCGAGATCGCCTACCCGGTGAACGAATGCACCGTCGCGGGCAACCTGCGCGACATGCTCATGACGATCCGGCCCGCGAACGACGCGCGAACGCACCTGAGCCGGGTGGTGCCCTCGCTCATGGTCGAGGGCCTGACCCTTGCCGGCGCCTGACGCGGCCGAGGACCTCGCGCTGCTGATCGAGGCGGCACGGGGGGCGGGGCGGATCGCCGCGCGCTATTTCCGCGACGAGCCCGAGACATGGGACAAGCCCGACGGCACCGGCCCGGTGACCGAGGCCGACCTTGCCGTCGACGACATGCTGCGCGACCGGCTGTGCGCGGCGCGGCCCGGCTACGGCTGGCTGTCCGAGGAAACGCCGGACGGCCCCGAGCGGCTGACGGCGGAGCGCGTCTTCGTGGTCGATCCGATCGATGGCACGCGGGCCTTCATCGAGGGCAGTTCCGCCTTTTCCCATTCCCTGGCCGTGGTCGAGGGCGGCGCGGTCATCGCCGCGGTCGTCTACCTGCCGATCCGCGGCAAGCTTTACGCCGCGGCCAAGGGCGGGGGCGCGACGCTGAACGAGGCGCCGATCCGCGCATCTGACACCGCACAGCTGCACGAGGCCGAGGTGCTGGCGACGAAACACACGCTCTCGCCCGCGCATTGGCCGCAGGGCGTGCCGCCGGTGACGCGGGCCTATCGGCCATCGCTGGCCTACCGGATGGCGCTGGTGGGCGAGGGTCGCTTCGACGCGATGGTGACCTTTCGCGCGACATGGGAATGGGACATCGCCGCGGGCGCTCTGATCATCGAAGAGGCGGGGGGCCGTGTGACGGACGGCGCCGGAGGCGCGCTGCGCTTCAACCGCGAGGTGCCGCAGCTGCCCGGCGTGCTGGCGGCGGGCGCGGCGCTCCATGGGATATTGCTGGCCGCGCGAACCTAGACCGGAAACGGCGCGGCGCCCACCGAGAGCGATGCAAGCACGGAGATCAGGAGGAGCGCGGCGAGGGCTATGATACTGATACGAATGGCCATTGCTTCTGAAAGACTCGTGACTTGAAAGACCGCCGGACAGGGAGGGGGATCATCCCCGTGCTTGCAGGTATGACCATAGGCCGAGAGCGACCGACCGCGCGAGTAAGGCAAGCCTTACCCCCGGCGCTTGACCCTGACCGGGCAATGCCTAGGGTGCGCCGCGATCCGCGCCCCACCGGAAGGACCCCGAGACAATGACCCAGCGCCTGCACCTCGTCTTCGGTGGCGAGTTGACCGACCCGCAAGGGACCGAGTTCCGAAACATGGACGAAATCCATATCGTCGGCCTGTTTCCCGATTACGCCAGCGCCTATGACGCCTGGAAGGCCGAGGCGCAGCGCACCGTCGACAACGCCCACACGCGCTATTTCATCGCCCATCTGCACCGGCTGCTCGAAGAGGGGTCCGAGGCGTCGGGCACCGAAGCACTGGGCGGCTGAGCGGCGCGCGATGTCCGGATCCCTCGCCCTCGGCATCTACCTTGCGTGGTCGGCCCGCTTCGGCCGCGGCTTTGCCGAGCGCAAACTGCGCGAGCGCGTGGCCGAGGGCAAGGAAGACGCCGCGCGCATCGACGAGCGGCGCGGCATAGCCTCGGTGCCGCGGCCGGACGGGCCGCTGATCTGGTTTCATGCCGCCAGCGTGGGCGAGTCCGTTGCCCTGCTGGAGTTGATCCGGGAGTTGCTGGATGCGCGCCCGGACCTGACGATCCTCGTCACCACGGGCACCGTGACCTCGGCGGGCGTCATGGCGGACCGGCTGCCGGAGCGGGCCCTGCACCAGTATGTGCCGCTGGACGCGCGGGTTTTCGTGCGGCGTTTCCTCGACCATTGGCGGCCCGATCTGGCGGTCTGGACGGAAAGCGAGCTTTGGCCCGCGCTGGTGTGCGAAACCCATGCGCGCGGCGTGCCGATGATCTTGCTCAACGCGCGCATGTCCAAGGCCAGCCATGACCGCTGGCGCTTCCTGCATGGCATGGCGCGCAGCCTGCTGCGCCGCTTCGAGCTTGCGATGGTGCAGGACGACCTGACCGAGATCTACCTGCGCCGCCTCGGCATGCTGCCAGGCCGGATGGAGGTCACGGGCACCCTGAAGGAAGGGGCCGCGGCCCTGCCCGTGAACGACTCCGACCTGGCGGTGACACGCCGCGAGATCGGCGGACGGCCGGTCTGGGTCGCGGCCTCGACGCATCCGGGCGAGGAGGAGAAGGTGCTCGAGGCGCATCGCATCGCCCTGAGGACGAACCCGCGCCTGTTGCTGATCCTCGTGCCCCGCCACCCCGACCGCGGCGACGAGATTGCCGGTTTGCTGGAGCAGAGCGGCTGCGTCTTCACCCGCCGCAGCCTCGGCGAGGGGCCGGAGCGCGAGACAGCGGTCTATCTCGCGGACACGATGGGCGAGTTGGGCCTGTGGTATCGTCTCGCCCCGGTCAGCTTCGTCGGCGGGTCATGGGTGCCGATCGGCGGGCACAATCCGTTCGAGCCGGCAGCACTGGGTTCCGCGATCCTGCACGGGCCTTATGTCACCAATTTCGTCGACATCTACCAGCGCCTGACCGAGGCGCGCGCGGCGCGTCTGGTCTCGGCCCCGCAGACGCTGGCCGAGGCGGTGGATGACCTGTTGTCGCCCGACCGCGCCGCGGCCATGGCCCACGCCGCGTGGGAGGTTGTGTCCTCGGGTGCGGATGTGGTCGAGCGGGCGAAAACGGTCCTTCTCGACAAGCTGGACGGCGCGTGATGCGCCCGCCTGCCTTCTGGCACCTCGAGCCGGGGCTGCGCGCGGCGCTGCTGTCGCCGCTTGGCGCGGTCTACGCGGCAGGCACGCGGCGACGGCTGGCCGAGGGCGCGCGGGCGCGCGTGGGTGTGCCGGTGATCTGCGTGGGCAACCTGAACGCGGGCGGCACGGGCAAGACGCCCACGGTGATCGCGCTGGCGGGCCGGCTGGCCGAGCGGGGGATCACCGCCCATGCCGTCACCCGCGGGCATGGCGGGTCGCTGGAGGGGCCGGTGCGGGTCGAGGAGCGTGTGCATCGCGCGGATCAGACCGGCGACGAGGCGCTGCTGCTGGCGGCCTTCCTGCCGACATGGGTGGCCAAGGACCGCGCCGAAGGCGCACGCGCCGCCGTCGCTGCGGGGGCGCAGGCGATCCTGCTCGATGACGGGTTCCAGAACGGGGCGCTGGCCCATGACCTGTCGCTGATCGTGGTGGATGCGCATATCGGTTTCGGCAACGGGCGGGTGATCCCCGCGGGGCCGCTGCGCGAGCCGGTGGCGGCGGGGATGGCGCGGGCCGACCTGCTGCTGTCGATCGGCGATGCCGAGGGGCAGGCGCGGTTTGCCGCGCGTTGGGGCGACAGGGTGACGGTGCCGCGGCTGGAGGGCGCGCTTGTGCCGCTGGCCACCGGGTTGTCCCTGCAGGGCCTGCCGGTGCTGGCCTTTGCTGGCATCGGGCATCCGGAAAAGTTCTTCCGCACGCTCAAGCACCTCGGGGCCGAGCTGAAATCCACCCATGCGCTCAGTGATCACCAGCCGCTGACCGAGGCGCTGATGGCGCGGATGCTGCGCGAGGCAAAGGCGATCGGCGCGCAGGTGGTGACGACGGAGAAGGACGCGGTCCGCCTGCCGCCCAATCTGAGAGCGCAGGTGATGACGGTGCCGGTGCGGTTGGGTCTCGACGACTGGGGGCCGCTGGATGCGGCGTTCGAGCGGGTCTTTTCCTAGCGCGGAGCCGGGTTGAGCCCCTTGTTGTAGGGGTGCCAGTCCTGGATGTCGGGATAGTAGTGGCGCCGCCATTCGCGCACACGCGGGTTCATCACGCGTTTCCAGAGCGGCGGGATCATCGCGGCCATGGTCATCACCGGGTAGCCGTAGGGCAGCTGCGGCGCGTCCTCTTCGGTGTAGTTCTGCAAGAGCGGGAAACGGCGGTCAGGCTTGTAGTGGTGATCCGAATGCCGCTGCAGGTTGATCAGGAGCCAGTTCGACGCCTTGTGCGCGGCGTTCCACGAATGGCGCGGCAGGACATGCTCGTATTTCCCGTCGCCGAGATGTCGGCGCGTCAGCCCGTAGTGTTCGATGTAGTTGGTCAGCTCCAGCTGCCAGACGGCGATGAAGGCCTGGAACAGGAAGAGGACCACGCCCATCCAGCCGCCGAGCGCGAAGGCCAGTGCAAGGCAGGCGCCCTGCAACGCCCAGTAGCGCCAGAACGGGTTGGCGGGGTCGGTCCAGGGCTTGCCCTTGCGCGCCAGCATGGCCTTTTCGGCGGCGAAGGCGCTGGTCAGGCTTTCGCGCAGGACGCGCGGAAAGAAGCGGTGGAACCCCTCGTTGTAGCGCGCCGTCACCGGGTCGCGGGTGGTTCCGACGTAGCGGTGATGGACAAGCAGGTGCTCGGACCGGAAATGCGAATAGAGCACGGTCGCCAACAGCAGGTCCGCGAGCCAGCGCTCGAGCTTGTTCTTCTGGTGCATCAGCTCGTGCGAGTAGTTGATCCCGATGGTGCCCGAAATCACGCCGACCCCGAAGAAAAGGCCGAATTGCTCGAGCGTCGAGAGATGGGGGGCGCGGGTGGCATACCAGATCAGGGCAAAGATCGTGACGAACTGCAAAGGGAACCAGACCAGCGTGACGAGGCGATACCAGAAAAGATCACCCTCGGGCGTCTCTGGGTCGGCATTCTCCAACTCCAGCCCCAGCGCGGCGTCGAGCCCGGTGAACAGCCACCATGTCGAGAGTGGCATCAGGATCAGCCACCAGCCCCCCTGCCCCGCGACGAAGGCAATCAGCGGGAACAGCCCCAGCGACAGCCAGAACGGCAACGCGCGGGTGATGCGGGCGACCTGTGCGGCGGGGATCATGGGCCGGTCTACTCCTGTCTCATGCCCGGAAAATGCGTGCGGCGGCGGGTTCGGTCAATCCTCGGGCCATGCCCCCTGGGCAAGGTCCCAGGCCTTGCGCATCACCGTAGGCAGGCTTGCGGGCCGGAATATGGCGCGGGGGTGGAATTGCCCGCGGTCGGGTGTCGCATCCATCGGCACATGCGCGAGGCGGAGCCCGAGGCGCAGGTGGAAATGGGTGAAGGTGTGGCGCACCTCCAATCCCGGATCGTGCCAGCGGGTGGCAAGCGGCGGCACCTCCTCGGGCGCGTCTTCCGCCCAGTCGGTGCCGGGCCAGCCGAGCATGCCGCCCAGCAGGCCCTTGTCCGGGCGGGTCTCGAGCAGGACGGCGCCATCCTCTCGACGCGCAAGGTAGGCGATACCCAGGCGGGTCGGCTTGGCCTTTTTCGGCGTCTTGCGCGGCAGATCGGCGGCGATACCGAGCGCGCGCGCGGCGCAGAGCGACATGAGCGGGCAGATGCCGCAGGCCGGCGATTTCGGCGTGCAGACCGTGGCGCCGAGGTCCATCACCGCCTGCGCGTAACAGCCGGGGCGCGTGGCGGGTGTCAGCCGCTCGGCCAGCGTGCGCAGCACGGGCTTGGACGCGGGCAGCGGCGTTTCGACGGAGAAGAGGCGCGACAGGACCCGTTCCACGTTGCCGTCCATGACGGCGGCGTGGCGGTCAAAGGCGATGGCGGCGATGGCCGCCGCCGTGTAAGGGCCGATGCCGGGAAGCGCGCGCAACCCGTCTTCGGTGTCGGGGAAGGTGCCGCCGTGATCGTCCGCCACCACGCGGGCGCATTTCAGCAGGTTGCGCGCCCGGGCGTAATACCCAAGCCCCGCCCATTCGGCCATGACCGCGGCATCCTCGGCCTCGGCCAGTGCGGTCACGGTCGGCCAGCGCGCGGTGAAGCGGTGGAAGTAGTCGCGCACGGCGGCGACGGTTGTCTGCTGCAGCATGATCTCGGACAGCCAGACGCGGTAGGGATCGGGGCGCGCGCCCTCTGCCAGCGCCTCCGGCCCAATACGCCACGGCAGGGTGCGCGCGTGGCGGTCATACCACGGCAGCAAGAGCGCCGCCGGCACGTCGTCGGAAAAGCCGTGGGATAAGCCGTCACGCAAGGTTTATCTGCCCCCTCGCCGCCTGTTATTGGTTAGCATCGCGTTACGGCATAGATTGCCCGTGACCACAGGAAAGCAACCCATGCCGCGCAAGCCCGCCCAGAAGACGTCCGATCCGCCCCGCCGCCGCATGCGCGGCTTCGAGACGGCGGCCGCACTTCTGTCGCGCGAGTTGAAGGCGCCCGCCGAGAAACGCGGCTTCGGCGAGGCGAAACTGCTGACCCACTGGCCCGAGATCGTGGGCGAGGACCTTGCCGCCATCGCGCGGCCGGTGAAGATCACCTATGGCCGCGGCTTCGGCGGCACGCTGGTGGTGCTGACCACCGGGGCGAACGCGCCCGTTCTCGAGATGCAGAAGGACCGGATCGTCGAGCGGGTGAACGCCACCTACGGCTACCGCGCCGTGGCGCATGTGCATATCACGCAGACCGCACCCACGGGCTTTGCCGACGGTCACGTGGCCTTTCGCCCGCAAACGCCCAAGCCCGCCCCGAAACCCGACCCCGCGCGGCTGGCCCGCGCGTTGCAGGGAATGGACGGCATCGAGGATGCGGGCTTGAAACAGGCCCTCGCCCGCCTTGCCGAAAACGTGTTAACCCCGCGAAAACCCTAAGGAGAAAAATCCACCATGGATCGCAGGACCCTTTTGATCGGCGCCGGAGCAGGCGCCGTGGCCCTTGGAACCTACGCGCTGCTGCGCCCCGGCCAAAGCCCCATGCCGCTGTTGCCGCAAGCCGCCAATGCGCAGGAGAGCACGGGCGAGATGCCCGAGGTGGTCGAGATGGTGCTGGGCGACCCCGACGCGCCGGTCGAGATCATCGAATACGCCTCGTTCACCTGTCCGCATTGCGCGACCTTCCACGAGAACACCCTGCCCCGGCTCAAGGCCGATTACATCGACACGGGACAGGTTCGGATGGTCTACCGCGAGGTCTATTTCGATCGGCCCGGCCTTTGGGCAAGCATGGTGGCGCGTTGCGCCGGGCCGATGCGGTATTTCGGCGTGGTGGACCTGATCTACGCACGACAGGCCGAATGGGTGCAGGGCAGCCCGGCCGAGATCGCCGAGAGCCTGCGCAGGATCGGGCGCACGACGGGCATGACGAACGAACAACTCGACGCCTGCCTGACCGACGCGGCAATGGCGCAGGCCCTGATCGAGCGCGACCAGATGAACCGGCAGGTGCATGACATCCCCGGCACCCCGCATTTCGTCATCAACGGCACGATGCACCCGAACATGAGCTACGAGGATTTCTCGGCCCTCATCGATGACGCGCTCGCCGCTGCGCAATGACCGCACCGCTGAAGGGCGTCCGCGTCCTTGAACTGGCGCGCATCCTGGCCGGCCCCTGGGCCGGTCAGACACTTGCCGACCTCGGCGCCGAGGTCATCAAGGTCGAGGCGCCCGAAGGCGATGACACGCGCCGATGGGGCCCGCCCTTCATCGAACGCGAGGGGGATCGCTCGGCCGCCTACTTTCACGCCTGCAACCGCGGCAAGCGCTCGGTCACCGCCGATTTCCGCACCGAGACAGGGCGCGCGCGGGTGTTGGACCTGGCCCGCGAGGCCGATGTGGTCATCGAGAATTTCAAGCTCGGCGGGCTCGCGAAATACGGGCTGGACTACGCCAGCCTCAGCGCCGTGAACCCCGGCCTCGTCTATTGCTCGATCACCGGCTTCGGCCAGACCGGGCCCTATGCGCATCGCGCGGGCTACGACTACATCATCCAGGGCATGAGCGGCCTGATGTCCGTCACCGGCGACCCGGAGGGCCAACCCCAGAAGGTCGGCGTGGCGGTGACCGACATCTTCACCGGGCTGTACGCCGCCAATGCGATCCTCGCCGCCCTGCACATGAGGGCACGGACCGGCACGGGGCAGCATCTCGACATGAGCCTGATGGACAGCGCGGTCAGCATCATGGCGAACCAGGCGATGAACTACCTCGCCACGGGGGAGGCGCCCCAAAGGCTGGGCAACGCCCATCCCAACCTCGTACCCTACCAGGTTTTCGACTGCGTGGATGGCTGGATCATCATCGCCACCGGCAATGACGGGCAGTACAGGCGGCTCTGCGCACTGCTGGGGTTGCCGGGGTTGGCGGAACATCCCGACTATCTGACCAATGCCGATCGGATCGCGCGGCGCGAGGCCCTGACCGAGGCGCTGAGCGTGGCGACCCGCGCGATGACCAAGGCCGAATTGCTGGCAGCCTGCGAGGCCGAAGGTGTGCCCGCGGGGCCGATCAACGATCTGGCCGAGGTCTTCGCCGACCCGCAGGTGCAGGCGCGCGGAACACGGGTCGAGCTGGACGGCGTGCCCGGCGTGCGCCCGCCCTTCCGGTTCTCGGATGCGGAGGTGGCGCTTGAGCGGCCCGCCCCGAAACTGGGCGCGGATGATGCAGGCCCGGGCTGGAGCCCGCGCGACTGACAGGGCGCGACGGGTCGCCTCAGCGCTGGATGGCGGGGGTCTTGTGGATGTGACTGCCGTCCTCGGCAGCATGGACGAGGAAATGGGCGACATCGGCGCGGCTGATGATGCCCTGCCGCCAGGTCTCGGGCTCGACCAGCACCTTGTATTTCCCGGTCATGGCATTGTCATTGAGGATACCGGGGCGGGCGATGGTCCAGTCGAGCGTCGAACCCTTGATCAGCTCTTCCTGGATCGCCTTGTCGGCATAGGCGCGACCGAGAACCAGCTTGAAAGGGATCTTCTCCAGCGTCGAAAGCTTCGCCTCGCTGTCGCCCGCACCGAAGCCCGTCACGGTCAGCAGGCGCTTGACGCCTGCGTCCTCCATCGCCGGGATCAGCGCCTGCGTGATCGACGAGAACAGCGTCGTGGCCTGCAGCGCGCGCAGGTTGCGCGGAACACCCACGGCCAGGATCACGGCATCCGCCCCCGCGACCGCGCGGGCCAGCAGGGCGGGGTTTGTGGCGTCGCCGGGCATCGCCTCGAACCCCTCGGCCTCGATGCCCATCGCGTCCGCGCTGCGGGCGACGGCGCGGACCGCATGGCCGCGCGACAGCGCGTAATCCACCACCTTGCGGCCGATGCCGCGGCTTGCACCGATGACCGTGAGTTTCATGCGTCGTCTCTCCCGATAAGGGTGATGGCGGGCATCAGGCGTGGCCCGCCTGCGCCGAAAGCGTGAGGGGCGAGACACCGAGGCTGGCCAGGGCGGCCTCCCACTTGCCCTCCATCGGCGTTGCGAAAACCAGCTCGGGCGCGGCATCCGCGGTCAGCCAGCCGTTCTGCCGGATCTCGTCCTCCAGCTGGCCCGGCCCCCAGCCTGCGTAACCCAGCGCCAGAAGCGCCTCGACCGGGCCGGTGCCGCGGGCGATATCCTCGAGCACGTCGAGCGTGGCGGTCATCGCGAAGCGGTCATCGACGCCAAGCCGCTCTTCCCGGTCACCGTGATACTCGGCGGAATGCAGGACGAAGCCGCGGCGCAGCTCGACGGGGCCGCCGTAGCAGATCGGCACTTCCGGGGCCGAGGGGCCGCGCGTGATCTCGAGCTGCTCGAGCAACTGGGCGAAGGTCACATCAGGCATCGGCTTGTTCACGATGAGGCCCATGGCCCCTTCGCCGGAATGGGCACAGAGAAACACGACGCTGCCATGGAACCGCGGGTCGCCCATGTCGGGCATCGCGATCAGGAGCTTGCCGGTCAGCTCGGATGCGGTTTTTCCTGCAGGGCTCATGTCAGCGATGATGGGGGTGCATCCCCCGGCAATCAAGCGCGGCGCGACGATAGGGCCACAGGCATGTATGCGTCGCCAAAACGTGACTTTCCATTTCAGGGCCGACTGCCTAGCTCAGGGGAATGAATAAGCCCATCCGCAAGACCCTCATGGCACTCATGGCCTGTGCGACCGCCCTGACCGCCGCGCCCGCGCTGGCGGAGTTCGAGGGGCAGACAGCGGATGACGTGGTGCAGGTGTCCTTCATGCCGGGCTGGCGGTTGCCCAACGGCAACCACATGGCGGCGATCCACATCGCGCTGGCACCGGGGTGGAAGACATACTGGCGGGCGCCGGGCGAGGGGGGTGTTCCCACCGTGCTGCGCCTGACCGAGGCCGAGGGGATCACCGGCATGGCGATCCATTGGCCACGGCCCGAAGTGTTCTTCACCAACGGGATGCGGTCGATCGGGTATCGCGACGACGTGGTGCTTCCGGTGGAATTCGCGCTGAGCGAGACCGGCACGGTCGAGATCACGGGCCGGGTGGACATGGGTGTGTGCCTCGATGTGTGCATGCCGATCACGCTGGATCTTGAAGGGTTCTTGCCGCCCGTGACCACGCGGGTGCGCGAGATCGGGCTGGCGCTGTCCGATCGCCCGATGACGGCGACCGAGGCGGGCGCAGGTCGGGCGACCTGCGCGATCGAGCCGATTTCGGACGGGCTGCGGGTGACGGTTTCGGCGCCGGTGCCATCGACCGGCAATGACGAAACGGTCGTGGTCGAGCATCGCGATCCGCAGATCTGGGTGTCCGAGGCCGCGACGCGCCGCGAGGGCGGCACGATCCGCGGCACGGTCGACGTGGTGCCGGCAGACAGCGGGCCCTTCGCACTGAACCGGTCGGATCTGCGGATCACCGTGATCGGGTCGCGCATGGCGGTCGAGCTGGACGACTGCACCGGCTGAGGGCGATCAGCGGATCATTTCAAGATGTCTGACGCGGGATGTGGGCCGGATAGCCTACCCTACGCGGTGCGGCGGCTGACGGCATGGAGCAGCGCCGCGACACACCATCCCGCGACGCAAAGCGCCGCGGCGCCCGCAACGAAGACGCCGAGCGCCGGGGTCAGCCCCGCGCCCAGCGCGGCCAGGGGGCCGGCCATGCCGCCCGTCACCATGGCGCTGCCCAGTGTCGCCGCGAAAAGCCCGGCCAACGCAACGGCCAGCGCGCCCAGCCCCAGCGCCATGGCGGGATGACGCGGCAGCGTGCCCGCAGCGCGGCGCAGCGCGGTGACCTGCTTGCCGAAATCCTGCTGCATGGCGAGGATCGCGGGCACGACCAGCAGGACGATGACCATGCCGAAGCCGAGGCCATAGACCAGAGTGATGACCGTAGGCTTGAGAAACTGCGCGTCCTGCGAGGTTTCATAGAGCAGCGGCGCAAGGCCCAGAACCGTGGTGAGCGTCGTCAGCAGAACGGGCCGCAGCCTGTCGCAGGTGCCGTCGATGATCGCGGGGATCAACCCGCGCTCTTCGGCGTATTCGTCGATCGTGGTCACCAGCACGATGGAGTCGTTGATGATGATGCCGGTCATCCCGATGAGGCCCACCACCGTGAACATCGAAAGCGGCACGTCCCACAGAACATGACCGTAGATCGTGCCGATGAGGCCGAAGGGAATGATCGCCATGACCACCATCGGCCGTGTCCAGCTGGCGAAGATCCACGCAAGCACGAGGTAGATCCCCACAATGCACAGGATGAACCCGGTCATCGCGTCGTCGAGGAAGGCGCGCTCCTGTTCGGCGAGGCCCGAAAGTTGGGTGGCCACCCCATAGCGTTCCTCGATCTGCGGGATGATGACCTCCTGCAATTCGGTCATGATCTCGGCGGCGCGGGCGGGGTCGTCTTCGGACAGGTCGCCGGTGACCGAGATGAGGCGCACGCCATTCTCGCGCTGGATCGTGGAAAAGCCCTGCCGTGCGGTGACCGTCACGATATCGGCCAGCGGCACATATTGCCCCGAAGCCGCGCGCAGGAGCGTCCGGTCGAGGAAATCGGCGGTCAGTTCGCCAGCCGACAGTTCCACGCGGATCGACGCCGTGCGCGGCCCGTCGGGATAGGTCGCCGCCTCGATCCCGCCGAGGCGGTTGCGCAGCACACGGCCCAGCGCGCCGATCTCGAAGCCCAGCGCCTCGCCCTGCGGGGTGAGTGACAACGACAGTTCCTCGCGGTCGTAGGCCATGCTGTCCTGCAGGCCCGAGACCTCGGGAAAGCGGCCAAGCTGGGTCTGGAGGCTGATTGCGGCCTCCTTGAGCGTGGCGGTGTCGGCGCCGAAGATCTGCACGTCGATGGCATCTCCCCCCGGCCCGCCACGGAAACCGCGGAAGCTGACGGTTTCGGTGAGCGGCAGCTGGCGCACCTCGTCTTGCAGGGCGGCCACGAAGGCGAAGCTGGAATAGGGGCGCAGGTCGGCGTCGATCAGTTCGATCGCGATCGAGCCCAGCAGGTCGGCATCCTTGTTGTCGACGCCCGACAGGCCACCGCCGGTGTTGCCCCCGACCTCGCCCATGACGAAGACCAGCGGGTTGACCCCGTGTTCCTCTTCCAGACGGGCGGCCACGGCCTCGGTCGCGCGCTGCATCTCGCGCATCATGGCGAGGCTGTCGTCGCGGGTCGCCCCGTCGAGCATGGCGAAATTGCCCGACACCGAGGACAGTTCGGGCGCGTTGAAGAAGCGCCATGTGACGTCGCCCCGGATGAAGCTCGCGACCTGCGTGGCGAGGATCAGGATGACGGCGGCCAGCACCGGGTAACGCGCGGCGATGACAAGGCGCATGGCCGGGCGAAAGGCGGTTTCCTTGACCCAGTCGAAGCCGCGGTTCACCACGCGAGAGGGCATGTCGTACCAGTGCGTCTTTGCGGAATGGGTCAGCGCGTGGGCCATGTGGTTGGGCAGGATCAGGAAGCATTCGACCAGCGACGCGATCAGCACGACGATGACGGTGAAAGGAATATCCGCGATCAGGCTGCCGAAGCGGCCCCCGATCGCGGTGAGCGCGGCGAAGGCCAGAACGGTGGTGATCGTGGCGGAAAAGACGGGGGCCGCCATGCGACGTGCGGCGGTTTCGGCGGCGGTGACGGGGTCTTCGCCGAGGGTCCGGGCGCGGTAATCGGCGTGTTCGCCCACGACGATGGCGTCATCCACCACGATGCCCAGCGTGATGATCAGCGCGAAAAGCGAGATCATGTTGATCGTCAGCCCCGCCGCCCACATCAGCGCGATGGCCGCGATCAGGGCCACGGGAATACCCGCCGCCACCCAGAAGGCGGTGCGCGCGTTGAGGAACAGGAACAGCAGGCCCACGACCAGGGCGAGGCCCATCAGCGCGTTGTCCATGAGGATATTGAGTCGCCCGGTGATCGCCTCGGCGCGGGTGCGGATCAGGTCGATGCTGGTGCCCTCGGGCAGCGTCGCCTGCATCTCGGCCGCCACCTCTTCGACCACGCGCTGGATGGCGATGGCGTCGCCGTCCTCGGACCGGTCGACGCGGATCGAGATGGCGGGGTTCTCACCCACGAAATAGGCGCGTTCGCGGTCCACGCCCTCGGTCCGCACGGTCGCGACATCGCCGATCCTCAGCGCAGACCCGTCGGCATTGGTGCGCAGCGTCAGCGCGGCGATCTCGGCGGCGCTGCGTTGGGCCGATCCGGTGCGGATGCGGGCGTTGGCCGCATCCACGTCGCCCGCCGGCGAGGTCGAGGCGGCGGCCGCGATCACCTCGGCGATCTCGGACATGGAGACGTCATGGCGGATGAGCGAGGACGAGGGGACCTCGACCACGGTCTGCGGGGCGGCGACACCCCGGATCGTGGCCCGCGTCACGCCCGCGTCGAACAGGCGGGCGGTGAATTCATCCGCGAACCGGCCCAGCTGCGCGGGTGCGACGGGGCCGGTGATCACAACGTCGGTGACCCGGTCCCACCATGAGCCGCGGCGCAATTCCGGCTCGTCGGCGTCTTCGGGCAGGTCGGTGATCGCGTCGAGCGCCGCCTGCACATCGTCGCTTGCGCGTGACATGTCCCAGCCCGGTTCGAACTCCAGCTCGATCGAGGTGCGGCCCTCGCGGCTGCTGGCCGAAGAGCCCGAGACGCCGGGCACCGCCAGCAGCGCAGGCTCCATCACGGCGACGATGGCCTCGTCCACATCCTCGGCGCCTGCGCCGGACCATGTCACGACGATGTTGATCTCGTCCGAGACGACATCGGGAAAGAACTGCGCCCGCATCTGCGGGATCGCGGCGAGGCCCGCGACGACCAACAGCACCAGAAGCAGGTTGGCCGCGGTGCGGTGGCGGGTGAAGTAGCTCAGGATGCCGGCGCCGCCGGGGGGAAGACTGCGCATCGGTCAGCTTCCCATCCGGCTTTCGAGACGGTCCACCATCTGCGCAGGCACCTCGTCTTGTTGCAGCTGGTTCAGCATCCGCGCCTTGACGTCATGCGGGATGAAGCCATTGCCTTCGACGAAGGCGATCAGCCGCGCGCGGCGGTCGGGATCGAGGGTTATGGTTTCGGGCTCGATCGGCCCGGCCCCGGCGTCGCGAACCGGGTTGACGCGGATGCCCGCGCCCAAGGCGGGGGTGCGGGCCAGAACGACCTCGCGGTCCTGCAGACCGCGGGCGCGGATCAGGACGTCATCGCCCTGTCGGCGCAGAAGTTGCACCTCAACGGCCTCGATCCGGTCCTCGTCATCCAGGACGAGGATCTGCCCGTCGGACCCCAGCGCCGTCGCAGGAAGCCGGGCGACGAAGTCCAGCGGCGGTTCCTCGACCTCGACCTGCACGAAATCGCCCACGCGCAGGCCCCGCGGCTCGTCGATGCGCGCGAAAAGCAGACGGCCCGATTGCCCGGCCTCCACCGCGCCGGATTCGCGGGTCAACACTCCCTCGGCCGCCATGTCGAGGCCGAAGACATCGAGGATGACGCGGACAGGTGCGGTCGGCAGGGTGTCGTCCTCGCCGATCAGCCGCACGTATTGCGCTGTCGAGATGCGAAAGGCGACCTCGAGCGCGTCGGGGTCGATCAGGCGGGCGACCTGTTCGTTGCGGTTCACGAGGCGCCCGGCGACCACGTCCACCTCGGAAAGAACGCCGTCGAATTCCGCGTTCAGCGTGGTGCGGGTCAGCCGCCGCTCGGCCTCGGCCAGCGCGATACGGCGGCGGTCGAGCGCGGTTTCGGCCTGCGCGACGCGCGCCTCGGCGCTCGCCAGCGCCTGGCGGCGGCTGAGCACGGCCTGCTCGGCGGTCGCGGCGGCCAGTTCGGCTGTCTCGACGGCAGAGGCGCTGCCGACGCCGCGCTCCAGCAGGTCCTGCTGACGGGTCAGCGCGCGCTGGCGCAACTCGGCCTGCGCCTGTGCGCCGGAGACGTCGTCGCGCGCAAGGTCAAGGGCGCGGGTGGCCTCGGCCAGTTCGTTCTCGGCGTCGCGCAGGTCGGCCGCGGCGGTATCGCGGGACGATTGCGCCTCGGCCGGGTCGATACGCAGCAGGGTCTGGCCCGCGGTCACCGCGCCGCCATCCTCGAATCCTTCGGCCAGTTCGATGACCGTGCCCTCGGCAGGCGCCCGCAATTCCAGCGTGCGCCGCGACCGGACCTCGCCAAAGGCGGTCAGAACGGGGGTTTCCGTACCGAACTCGAGGGTGGCCACCTCGGCGGAAAAGACACGCTCGCGGGCGGGGCGCGATCCGCTCTCTTCCGCCAAGCTGTCCTGCAACGCGCCATAGATGGTATTGCCTGCCACGGCGAGCAGGCCAACGGTCAGTGCCAGCAGGAACAGGCCGACAAGGGCGCGGCGGAAAAATCGCATCTGGTTCAGTGCCTCAAACGGTGCCTACCGCACAAGGTAGGCGGGTCTCGGCAAAGGTCCAAGTGACTTAGTCACGCGGGATACACGGTCGAGGCGATCACTTCCGTCGCAGATGTTCGTCGAGTCGGGGCAGGATTTCGACGAAGTTGCAGGGGCGGTGCCGGTAATCCAGTTGATATTGCAGGATTTCGTCCCACGCATCCTTGCACGCGCCGCTGCTGCCGGGCAGTGCGAACAGGTAGGTGCCGCCGGCCACGCCCCCGGTTGCGCGCGACTGCACGGCGGAGGTGCCGATCTTCTGCATTGAAATCATCGTGAACACGGTCGCGAAGGCCTCGATCTCCTTCTCGTAGACGTCGCGATGCGCCTCGACCGTCACGTCACGCCCCGTCAGGCCGGTGCCGCCGGTGGTGATGATCACGTCGATGTCCGGGTCGGCGACCCACGCGCGCAGCTGCGCCGCAATGGCGTCACGCTCGTCGCGCAGGATGTGGCGGGCAGCCAGCGTGTGACCGGCGCCCGTCAGCCGCTCGACCAGCACGTCGCCGGATTTGTCCTCGGCCAGGCTGCGGGTGTCGGAGACAGCCAGCACCGCGATGCGGACGGGGTGGAAGGGGCGGGTTTCGTCGATGCGGCTCATGCGCGACCCTCGAGCACAAGGCGGGCGGCAAGGGCCCCGAAGACCCCTGCGGTCGCAAGGCGCAGTGCGCGCGCCGCGCGCGGTGCAGCAAGCAGGCGTTCGCGCAGGCGATGCGCGAAAAGGCCAACGGTCAGGTTCACCGCGAACCCCGTCATGACCATCACCCCCCCGAGGATGAGGAATTGCGGCAGGGACGGCAGGGACGGCGTCATGAACTGTGGAATAAGGGCAAAGACGAACACGGCCCCCTTGGGGTTGAGCAGCGACACAAGATACCCGCCGCCGATGGCGCGCACGGCCCCTGAGCGGCGCGGCGCCTCAGTCGATCCGGCAGGGGCCATGCGCAAGGCCTTGACCGCGAGAAAGAGCAGGTAGGCGATCCCGGCCCATCGGATCACCTCGAAGGTCGCGGGGTTGGCCTCCAGCATGACGGCCAGGCCGAAGCCCGCGATCAAGACGCCACAGGCCGCCCCGATGGCCATGCCAACCGCCGAGAGAGCCGCGGCGCGCGGCCCCTCGGACAATCCCCGCCCGAGGCAGAACAGCATTTCCGGCCCCGGCGTCAGTCCCAGAAGGATCGCGGCGGGCAGGAAGGCGACCAGCAGGATGGGATCGATCATGGCAGGCTCCGAAACCGGGATTGCAGTGACAAGAGATCCTCCCACGCCTTCGCCTTGTCATGGGGTTTGCGCAGCAGGTAGGCGGGGTGGAACATCGGGATCGCAGGACGGTCCATCACCTTGGCCCACTCGCCGCGCATGCGGGTGATGCCCTTGCGGCCCATCAGCCCCTGGCAGGCCCAGTTGCCCATCAGCACCAGGATATCCGGGTCCGCCAGTTCGATATGGCGGCGGATGAAGGGGCCGAGCATCGCCAGCTCCTCGGGCGATGGGTCGCGGTTCTGGGGCGGGCGCCAGGGCAGCATGTTGGTGATGTAGACCGCTTGCGACGGGTCCTCGGCCCTGCGGTCCATGCCGATGGCCGCGAGCATCCGGTCTAGCAACAGGCCTGCGCGCCCGACGAAGGGCTTGCCCTCGATATCCTCGTCGCGGCCGGGGGCCTCGCCCACGATCATCACGCGGGCCGCGGGCGTGCCGTCGGCGAAGACCAGCTGTTTCGCGGTCTCGCGCAGCGGGCAATGCGGGAAGCCCTCCATCGCGGCCTTGAGCGCGGGCAGATCGGTCGCCGCAGCCGCGGCAGCGCGGGCGACCTCGGTCGCGTCCACGGCAACGGGCGGCGGGACAGCCGGCCGGGCGTCAGGCGTCGAGGCCGGGGCAGACCGCGCGACGGGGGCGCTTGCCGGCTTCGGCTGATCCTCGAGCGCGAAGCGGTCGACGGGCGCGTCGAGAATCGGCTCGTCGGCGCCCAGCTCGATCTGCCAGTCGAGCATCGCGAGTGCGTCGTGGTACCCAAGCTCATCCATGCGCACAAAGCTATGCCTGCGGAGCGGCAAGGGAAAGGGCCGTCGCACGGGCCGCCTCTGACGCCTTGCCGCGCTGGCCCGCCCCCTCCTATAAGCGGGAAACGCGCGACACCGGGGCGGGACGATGAAATTCAGCCAGACGCACCTCTTGGGGATCGAGGATCTGCACCCGCTGGAGATCAAGATCCTGCTCGACCGCGCCAACATCCATGCCGAGGCCGAGCGTGGCAGCCGCCAGCATGGCGAGCCGCTGAAGGGCCTCACACAGATCAACATGTTCTTCGAGGCCTCGACGCGGACGCAGGCGAGCTTCGAGATCGCGGGCAAGCGGCTGGGCGCGGACGTGATGAACATGGCGATGGCGGCATCCTCGCTGAAGAAGGGCGAGACGCTGATCGACACGGCGCTGACGCTGAACGCGATGCACCCCGACCTGCTGGTCGTGCGCCACCCGCATTCCGGCGCAGTGAAACTGCTGGCCGACAAGGTGAACTGCGCCGTTCTGAACGCGGGCGACGGGCGGCACGAACACCCGACGCAGGCGTTGCTGGATGCGCTGACGATCAAGCGCGCCAAAGGGCGGATCCACCGCCTGAACATCGCCATCTGCGGGGATATCGCGCACAGCCGCGTCGCGCGGTCGAATATCTTCCTGCTGGGCAAGATGGAAAACCGGGTGCGCCTTGTCGGGCCGCCCACGCTGATCCCGGCAGGGGCCGCCGATTGGGGGGTCGAGGTCTACGGCGACATGGCGGAGGGGCTGCGCGACGTCGACGTGGTGATGATGCTGCGCCTCCAGAAGGAACGTATGGACGGCGCCTTCATCCCGTCGGAACGCGAGTATTTCCACCGCTTCGGGCTGAACGCCGAGAAACTGGCCTTTGCCAAGCCCGACGCCATCGTGATGCATCCGGGGCCGATGAACCGCGGTGTGGAGATCGACGGGACCATCGCCGACGACATCAACCGGTCGGTGATCCAGGAACAGGTCGAGATGGGCGTCGCGGTGCGGATGGCGGCGATGGAACTGCTGGCCGAGACCCTGCGCGCCCGGCGAGAGAGGGGGGCGGCATGAGCGACACGCTTTACGTCTTCGCCGTCACCGCCAAGACCGAAGTGCGCCACACTCACCTGACCCGGGCATCGGGCGAGGTGGCCGATCTGCCGCCGCTGACCGACTGGCTGGGGGCCGAAGTGGACACCGGCGAGGTCGAATTGTTCCCCATCCGCGACCTCGGCGACATGACGCTTTCCGACTACATCACCATGGCCTTCGCCCCCGAGGCGATCGCGCCGCAAACCCTGCGAAAGATCAACGGGATCAAGGGCCACGTCCTGCTGGTGCCCGAGCGCGCCCTGTCCGAGGAACCCGCGCCGGGCAAGGAGGCCACGCTGATCGCCAGCCTGCCGCTGGCGGGTGCGGATCATGCCGCCAGCCTGCCCAAGGCCGACGTGACGCCCCCGCCAAGGCCAGCGCCGCCGCCGACGCCGGAACCCCGGCGCCGCGGAGCGGTGGTCTGGGTGATCGGCGGCGTCCTCCTCCTCGTGCTTGTCCTCGCGGTTCTGGTGGGATGATGGACGAGCACATCTCGACGCGCACCGCCTTCACCCCCGCCACCGAGCTGGACACGGGCGAGCATGTCATCGCGGAATTCCGCGCCGATCGCGCGACCTACTGGCGCGAGAACGCCTGGCTGGCCGCCTTCGCCATGGCAGGCGGCATGGGCATCTTGTGGGGGATCGGGAACGAGCATGTCTGGACCGGTGCGGTCGGCGGGCTCTTCGCCATCGCGGTGCGCGCGCTTTACCTGTCGTCCGACGAGACGAAAATGCGCTGGGACCTGACGGACCGCCGCCTTCTGGGGCCGGGGACGCGGGTCATCGCGCTGGAAAACATCGCCGCGGTCAACACGATGTTCTCTGCCGTTCAGGTCGTGACGGTGACGGGCGACAAGCACCTGCTGAAGTACCAGCCCGACGCCAAAGCGACCAAGGCGCGGATCGAAACCGCACGGGGGCGGCCATGACGGAAACTTCGGGCTGGGACGACATTCTCGAGCCGGGCGAGACGATCCTGTGGCAGGGCCAGCCCGTGCCGGACATCATGTGGCGTGACATGGTCAGCGGGCGCCTGCCCATCGGGATCATCTTCACCGGTTTCTCGACGGTGTGGATCTCGCTCGCGGTGTGGATGGCCACGTCGATCGAGGCGCCTTTGCTGATGCGTCTGCTGTTCCCGACCTTCGGCCTGCCCTTCCTCGCTATCGGTCTTTACATGCTGGTGGGCCACGTGGTCTGGGATGCGATTGTGCGGCGGGGGACGTGGTACACGCTGTCGGACCGTCACGCCTTTGTCGCCACCGAGATCCTCGGGCAGCGCAAGCTCGACATCCATCCCATCGCGCACATGACGGAGCTGGCCTTGCACGATGGTGTGCCGGGCGACGTGATCTTCGGCAGCGTCACCCATACCCGCCCGCCCCGCAGCCCCGGCCCGCACAGATCCCGCAACCGGCTGGCGGGCAGCACGACCGTAAAGACCGGCTTTTTCCGCATCGGTGAGGCCCGCAGGGTCTGGCGGATGATCCGGGAACGGCAAGCGGCGCTCGCCGCCGCCACACGCGACATGCAGGAGGACGGCAGACCATGACCAACGCGCTGCTCCGCAACGCCCGCCTGATCGACCCCGAGGCGGGCACCGTCACGGACGGGTGGCTGCGCATCGAGGGCGGGCGCATCGCCGAGACGGGCGAGGGGCCGCGCGCGGGCGGCATCGACTGCAACGGCGCCTGCCTTGCACCCGGCATCGTCGACGTCGGCGTGAAGGTGGGCGAGCCGGGCGAGCGTCACAAGGAAAGCCTGCGCACCGCGGGGCGCGCGGCGGCGGCGGGCGGTGTGACCACGATGGTCACCCGCCCCGATACCGCCACCGCCATCGACACGCCCGAGGTGCTGGAGTTCGTCATCCGCCGCGCGCGCGATGCCTCGCCGGTCAAGGTCCGGCCGATGGCGGCGCTGACGCGGGGCCGCGCGGGGCGCGAGATGACAGAGATCGGCTTTCTCATGGACGCGGGCGCAGTGGCCTTCACCGACGGCGACGCGGTGACGGTGAACACCAAGGTTCTGTCGCGCTGCATGACCTACGCGCGCTCGCTCGGCGCGTTGATCGTGGGCCACCCGCAAGAGCCGGTGCTGTCGGAGGGCGCGGCCGTGACTTCCGGCAAGTTCGCAAGCCTGCGCGGTCTGCCCGCGGTCTCGCCGATGGCGGAACGCATGGGGCTGGAGCGCGACCTTGCGCTGTGCGAGATGACCGGCGCGCGCTACCACGCCGACCAGGTCACGACCGCCGCGGCCCTGCCCGCACTGGCGCGGGCCAAGGCGGCGGGGCTGGACGTGACGGCCGGCATCTCGATCCATCACCTGACGCTGAATGCGCTGGACGTGGGCGACTACCGCACCTTCTTCAAGGTCAAGCCGCCCTTGCGCGACGAGGATGACCGGCTGGCCATGGTCGAGGCGGTGCGCACGGGGCTGATCGACGTGATCTGTTCCATGCACACGCCGCAGGACGAGGAAAGCAAGCGCCTGCCCTTCGAGGCGGCGGCAAGCGGGGCGGTGGGTCTGGAAACGCTGCTGCCCGCGGCGCTGCGCCTTTACCATGCCGAGGCATTGACCCTGCCGGACCTGTTTCGCGCCCTGGCGCTGAACCCCGCGCGGCGGCTGGGGCTGGAGGGGGGGCGGCTTTCGCCCGGCGCGCCCGCCGACCTGGTGCTGTTCGACCCGGATGTGCCCTACATCCTCGACCGGTTCGGACTGCACTCGAAATCCAAGAACACGCCCTTCGACGGGCAGCGGATGCAGGGGCGGGTGCTGCGCACATGGGTCGACGGGGCCGTCGTCTACGACCGCGCGGCGGAGACGAACGCATGATCCCCGCGCTCGAGACGGGCCCGGCACTCCTGGGGGTCGTGGGGCTGCTGGCCTATGTGCTGGGCTCGGTGCCCTTCGGCATCGTCATGGCGCGGCTCTTTGGCCTTGGCGATCTGCGCAAGATCGGATCGGGCAACATCGGGGCCACCAACGTGCTGCGCACGGGCAACAAGCTGGCGGCCTTCCTGACGCTGGTGCTGGATGCGGGCAAGGGCGCGATCGCGGTGCTGGCTGCGCGCGCCACTCTGGGCGAGGACGCGGCACAGGTCGCGGGCGTCGCGGCGTTTCTCGGGCATTGCTACCCGATCTTCATCGGGTTTCGCGGCGGCAAGGGGGTGGCGACCTTTTTCGGGACGGTTCTGGCGCTGGCATGGCCGCTGGGGCTGGCGGCCTGCGCGACATGGGCCGTGGTGGCCGCGCTCTTCCGCATCTCGTCGCTGGCGGGGATCGTTGCGGCCCTGTTGGGCCCGGTCTGGGCGCTCATGCTGGGCCAGCCCGAGGCAGCGGCGGCGCTGGCCTTCATGGCGGTGCTGATCGTGCTCCGCCACGAGGGCAACATCCGCCGCATCCTCGACGGGACCGAGCCGCGGATCGGCCGGTCCCGCGGCTGAAGGGCTCAGGCCCCGCGGTTCTCCAGCGCCTCGGCCGCGCGCTTGGTGTTCTGGTAGATGCCGAGCCCGAGGTAGAGCGCCCCCCCGAGGAAGATGACGTAGATCGATCCGAAGACGAGGATCGCGAGTCCGGCGACGAAGCCGCCCGGCTGTCCGGTGACGCCCGCCATCGTGGCGATCCCACCGATCAGCACGGCGATCCCGGCGACGACGATGATGACGCCGACAAGACGCTCGAACCAGAAAATGAAAAAGTCGCGCATGGCCAGTCCCTTTTGCTGCAATGAACAGCAACACTGTCGTCCTTTCCGGCATCTTGCGACATTACGGTTTTCCGGAAGGTGCCGGAGGAAATCCGCGGTGCTGTCCCGCGCCTGCCACGCTTAGGCCCGATTCAACGGCAAGGGTCGGTGAAGGTATCAAGCAAGAATGGGGCCGGCCGACATGGGACCGCTGAAGGCGATCGCAAGCTGCTACGGAAACATGTTCAATTTCTCCGGCCGGGCGCGGCGGGCGGAATACTGGTGGTTCGCCCTGTACCTTTTCGTTGCGGCCTTGGCCGCGCAGGGCGCGCTGCTCTACTTCATGATGCAGGACCCGGCCTTTCTGGCCGCAATGACCTCGGAGGCCGCCGCGCAGGCGTGGTTCAAGCAAAGCCCGGATGCCATGAGGACAGCCGGCATCCTCTTTCTCGGCTACGTGGTCCTGGCATGGCTGCCGCAACTGGCGGTGACCGTGCGCCGCCTGCATGACACCGACCGAAGCGGGTGGTTCATCTTCATGCCGTTTCTCGCCTATCTGGTGACGGCGATCGGTGGGGTCGCCCTGACCATCCTCACCGGGGGGCTGGCGGCAACCTTCGCCCTGCTCTCGATCCTGATCATCCCGACGGTCGCCAGCATCTGGTTCCTGATCGTGCTGTGCCTGCCGGGGACGCATGGCACCAACCGCTTCGGCCCCGACCCGGTGCCCAACCGCAAGCGCAAACCCCCGGCGCATCCCGCCTTTGCGCCGCAACTGCCCGCGGAGGAGTTGTCGGAACTCGCCGCGCATCGACGCTCGGAGATCAAGGATTACTACCGCAAGCACGTTCTGACGAGCATCCAGAAAGCCTGAGCCACCGGTCGCCGCGACGCGGGCCGCACGGAATGCGGTGTCAGTAGCTGTAGTCGGCGTAGATCCGGGTCAGGTCGCCGCCCCAGTCACCGTTGTAATGGGCCAGCAACTCATCAGCGGGCACCATGCCGGTCTCGACGCTGTCCTTCAGCGCGCTCAGGAAATGCGTCTCGTCCGGGATCAGGCCATCGGCACCGGGGCGTGCCCGTGACTTGAGACCCGCCTCGGAGATCGCCAGAACCTCGCGCGCGAGGTCGTGCATGCTGATCGGCCCCACCTGCCCCTGCAACGCGGTGACCGAGGCCTCGACGCGCAATGCGTCACGCGTCTCGGCATCCCAGCCCTTCACGAGGTCCCATGCGGCATCCAGCGCGGTGTCGTCATACATCAACCCGACCCAGAAGGCCGGCAGCGCGCACAGCCGGCGCCACGGGCCACCATCGGCGCCGCGCATCTCGATGTATTTCTTGATCCGCGCCTCGGGAAAGAGCGTGGTCAGGTGATCGGCCCAGTCGCTGAGCGTCGGCTTTTCACCGGGCAGCGCGGGCAGCTCGCCCTTGAGGAAATCGCGGAAGGATTGGCCGAGCGCGTCGATATAGCGCCCGTCGCGGTAGACGAAATACATCGGCACATCGAGGGCATACTGCACCCATGCCTCGAAGCCGAACCCCTCGTCGAAGACGAAGGGCAACATGCCGGTGCGCGCCGGGTCGAGGTCGCGCCAGACGCGGGCGCGCCACGACTTGTGGCCGTTCGGCGCACCGTCGAGGAAGGGCGAATTGGCGAAGAGCGCGGTGGCGACAGGTTGCAGCGCCAGCGCCACGCGCAGCTTCTTGACCATGTCGGCCTCGGAGCCGAAATCGAGGTTCACCTGCACGGTGCAGGTCCGGCGCATCATGGTCGTGCCCATGGTGCCCACGCGCTGCATGTAGCCGTCCATCAGCTTGTAACGCCCCTTGGGCATCAGCGGCATCTCCTCGTGCCGCCAGATCGGGGCAGCGCCCAGACCGATGAAGCCCACGCCGATGGCATCGGCCACCTCGCGCACCTGCCGCAGGTGTTCGTTCACCTCGTCGCAGGTCTGGTGGATCGTCTCGAGCGGCGCGCCCGACAGTTCCAGCTGCCCGCCCGGCTCGAGGCTGATGTTGGCGCCGTCCTTTTCCAGCCCGATGAGATTGCCGCCCTCGGAGATCGGCGCCCAGCCGAACCGCTGCTGCAAGCCTTCCAGCATCGCCTTGATCGAGCGCGGCCCGTCATAGGGCAGAGGGTTCAGCGTATCGCGGCAATAGCCGAATTTCTCGTGCTCGGTGCCGATGCGCCACTGGTCGCGCGGCTTGCACCCCGAGGCGAGGTATTCCGCCAACTGCTCATGCCGCTCGATCGGGCCGCCGCCGGTTTGGGGGATGGACATGGGGGCTGGCCTCTTGCGCGCTCGGGTCGTGACAAGGGCGAGAGGTGGCCCGAGGGGGTCACTGTGTCAAGGCCGGAAGATCGTCGCGCCGCCACAGGGTCTGTGTGCCCGTGCGCAGGGTCTGGCGGGCGGCCAGAAGGCGCTTGGCGCCAAGGCCAGGCAACGCGGTGAAAGCGTCAAAAAGCGCCTCGGCACCGGCGGCATCGACGGGGATAACCAGCATCTGGCCGGGTTCGTGCAGAACCCACGCGGCGTGGCCCTCGTGGTCGACGCGCAGGGACAGGCTGGTCAGTTCGCGGATCGAGACGGCACCGCCGGTCTGCGGGCCCATGTAGAGAATGCGCCCCTCGACCACCTGCACCACGCCGGGCCCCTGCCCGTCGGCGGCAAAGCGCGCGCGGCGGATGGCGGGGATCAGCGCGATCGCCGCGGCGAGGATCAGGGCATAGCCCGCCCCCTGCACGATCAGGCCGGGGCGCGCGGCGATCCAGAGACCCGCACCCATGACGGCAAGCGCGGCCAGCACCTCGCGCCAGCGGGTCAGCGTGGCCGCGACCTCGGGGCGGAGAAAGCCGTTCATGCCCAGTCGCCCCGCGTCGACTGGAACAGTGCGAGCGCCGCGACAGCCGCCGTGTCGGCGCGCAGGATGCGAGGGCCGAGCGATATGGGCGTGACAAAGGACAAACCGCGCAGGCGCGCGCGCTCGGCGTCCGAAAAGCCGCCTTCGGGGCCGATCAGGATGGCCCATTTGGCCGCCTCTGGGATCTCGGCCAGGGTTTGCGCCACGCCCGTCAGCCCCTCGTCGGCGTAGATCAGGCGGCGATCCTCGGGCCAGTCGGCGAGCACACGGTCAAGCCGCTGCAGTTCGGCGACGGCCGGCACGAAGGTGCCCCCGCATTGCTCGGCGGCCTCGATGGCGTGGGCCTGCAAGCGGTCCTGCCTTATGCGCTCGGCATTGGTGAACTCGGTCTGGACCGGCAGGATACGCGCTGCGCCCATCTCGGTGGCTTTCTCGACGATGAAATCGGTGCGCGCCTTCTTGATCGGCGCGAACAGCAGCCAGAGGTCGGGCGGCAGCAGCAGCGGCGCGGTCTGCTCGACACAGGCCAGCGTCCCGCCCCGCTTGCCAGCCGTCTCGACCACGGCGCGCCATTCGCCGCCCTGCCCGTTGAACAGCGCCACCTCGGCCCCCGGCCCCAGCCGCATCACGTTGAACAGGTAATTCGCCTGCTCCCGCGACAGGTCGACCGTTTGCCCCGGCCCCAAAGGGTGCTCTACATAAAGGCGTATCTTGGGGCGGACCGACATGAGGCGGAGATTATGAGCGAGGCGGGCGAAACGCCAGAGGGTCAGGTGGCCGATGCCGTGCGCGGCAACTGGGTGGACCGGCTGGCGCCCGCGCCAGCGCGCCCCTACCTGCGCCTGTCCCGTGCGGATCGACCGATCGGCACATGGCTCTTGCTGCTGCCTTGCTGGTGGGGCCTGCTCCTTGCCGCAGCCGCGGGCGGCGAAGGGCTGGGCCTGCACGAGCTGTGGCTTGTAATCGGCTGCGCCATCGGCGCGTTTCTCATGCGCGGGGCGGGCTGCACCTGGAACGACATCACCGACCGCGACATCGACGCGGCGGTGACGCGGACGCGGTCGCGGCCGATCCCCTCGGGGCAGGTGACAGTGAAACAGGCGCTGGTCTGGCTGGTGGTGCAGTCGCTTTTCGCCTTCCTGATCCTGCTGACCTTCAACCTCAACGCCATCCTGCTCGGCATCGCCTCGCTGGTGACCGTCGCGGTCTACCCATTCGCCAAGCGCTTCACCTGGTGGCCGCAGGTCTTCCTTGGGCTCGCCTTCAACTGGGGCGCGCTGCTTTTGTGGACGGCGCAGGCGGGAAGCCTGGGCTGGCCGGCGGTGTTGCTCTACCTCGGCGGCATCGCCTGGACGCTGTTCTACGACACGATCTACGCCCACCAGGACCGCGAGGATGATGCCCTGATCGGCGTGAAATCCACCGCGCGGCTTTTCGCCGAGAACACCGGCCTGTGGCTGCGCGGCTTTCTCGTCGCCACGGTGACGCTGATGGGGCTGGCCGCACTTCTGGCACTGGGCCAGGCCTCGGTCCTCGCGCTGGTCCTCGCGCTGGCGGGAATCTGGGGGATGGGGTGGCACATGGTCTGGCAGATGCAACGGCTCGATATCGATGATGCAGGCGTCTGCCTGCGGCTATTCCGCTCGAACCGGGATGCGGGACTGATCCCTGCGCTGTTTTTCGCCATCGCGGCATTGGTCTGATTGAACCCGGACAGCGGAGCCTGTAACCCCGGGACATCCATTTCCGGCAGTGTGGCCGAACCGACCCCATGATCCGTTCCCAGATATTTCTCACGATCGCCGCCTTTCTACTTGCGGGGCTGCTGGCCGTCGTGACCTCGATCCTGCTGGCGCTTGCGACCGAACGGCGCTCGGTCGATCTTGTGGCGGGTGCGTTGCAGGACAGCGGGCTGGACTGGGCCGAGGTGTCGGCCAACGGCCTGCGGGTCTACCTGGACGGCACCGCCCCAAGCGAAGCCGCCGCCTTTCGCGCCAGTTCAAGGGCCGGCGCGATGGTCGATGCCGACCGCGTGATCACGCGGATCGAGGTCGCGCGCCGCGAAGACGTGGCGCCACCGCGGTTTTCGGTGGATATCCTGCGCGGGAGCGACGGCATCCAGGTGATCGGGCTGGTCCCGGCCACCACCGGCATAGCCCCGATCGACGAGGCCATGGCCGAGATCGGGGCCGGGGTCGAGGTCACGAACCTTGTGGAGACAGCCGATTACGCCGTCCCGCAGACATGGACCGCCGCGCTGGATTACGGGTTGCGCGCCCTGCAGACGCTGCCCCGCTCGAAGGTCACTGTCTATGCCGATACCGTCGAGGTTCAGGCCATCGCCGAAAGCGCCGAAGAACGCACCGCGTTCCTGCGCAGGCTTCAGACGGACCAGCCCGAGGGTGTTTCGGTCACGCTGGACATCTCGGCCCCGCGGCCTGTGATCACACCCTTCGCCCTGCGCTTCGTGATCGACACGGCAGGCGCGCGGTTCGAGACCTGCACCGCCAACAACGACGCCGCGCGCGACCGGATCGTTGCCGCTGCCGTCGCTGCTGGGGCGGAAGACCCCTTGACCTGCGTCATCGGGCTTGGCGTGCCTTCGCCGCAATGGCCCGATGCCGTGGTCGCCGGGATCGAAGCGCTGGCGAGGCTGGGCGGAGGGACACTGGCCTTCGAGGATGCCGATGTGACGCTGATCGCGGCCGAGGGCACCGAGCAGGATCTCTTCGACCGAATCATGGGTGAACTGTCCGGGACCCTGCCGGACGTCTTCTCGCTCGACGGTGTGCTGCCGCAACCCAGCGACAACACGGTGAGCGCGGGTCCGGCACGGCTGATCGCGACCCTGAACGACGCGGGCATGCTGACGATGCGCGGGCGCCTGCCCGAGGGTCCCGTGGGCCGCTCGGTCGAAGCCTATGCGAGGGCGCTGTTCGGGCTTGGCACGGCGGATATCGCGACCCGGTCGGTGGGCGACCTGCCGTCGGGTTGGGCGATGCGCGCGATGGCCGGGCTGGAGGCGCTGTCGCAACTCAACGACGGCACCATGGTGCTCGAACCCGAAACGCTCATCCTGCGGGGACGGACCGGCGACGAGGAGGCCGCATCGGACCTGAACCGCCTTCTGGGCGAGGCACTTGGCCAGACCGCCTCATTCGAGGTCGACGTTCTCTATGTCGAGGCGCTCGATCCGGTCGCCTCCCAGCCGACGCCGGAACAATGCGTCGAACGCATCCGTGCGATCCAGGACGATGACAAGATCACCTTCGACCCCGGATCGGTCGAGATCAACGAGAGTGCCGGCGTGATCCTCGACCGGATCGCCGAAGTGCTGCCGGACTGCCGCCATGTCCGGATGGAAATCGCCGGCCATACCGACAGCCAGGGCCGCGAGGAAATGAACCTGAACCTCAGCCAGTCGCGCGCCGACGCAGTTCTCAACGGGCTTTTGGCGCGCAGCGTCCTGGTGTCGAACCTGACCGCGCAGGGCTACGGCGAAAGCCAGCCCATCGCCTCGAACGAGACGGAAGCCGGGCGTGAACAAAACCGCCGGATCGAGTTCCGCCTCTTGACCGGCGCCGCTGACGAAACCGTCGCCGCCGCGTCGGCGGAGGAGGACGCCGATCCGGACATGAACGCCGGCGCGGACGGAGAGGCCGCAGTCACGCGGGCGGCCGGCACGCCCCCGACCCGGCCCGAAACCGACCCGGTGCAGCGTCCCGACAGTGTCGTCGAAGCCGCCGCGGCTGCGGCCGAAGAGGAGTAAGTGCCATGAACCGGCTGGAATTCATCCTTGCCATCGCCGTCATCCTCTTCGTCGCCTTCGTGCTGGGATGGCTGGCGCACTGGCTGCTGGCGCGCTTCAGCCAGGTTTCCAGCGCCGATCTGGATGAGATGGACGCGCTGGCCAAGGCGCTGCACGACGCCGAGGAAACGCGGGATCAGGCCATCGCCTACCTGCAGCAGCGCGAGGCGGAATTGACGGGGCAGTTGAGCCAGACCGAGGCGGAGCTGCGCGCGGCGATGGACGGGCTGCGCGAGGCGCGACACGAGACAGAGGAACTGCGCCGCTACATCGAGGCGCAAGGCGCCGGCCAGGGCTGAGCCCGGCTCAGTCGGAGGCGGCCCAGCGCGACAGCGCGTCTTCGTCCTCGGCGCGCGCCTCGACCCATGCCGCACCCGCCGCGGTGACCTCCTTCTTCCAGAAGGGGGCGCGGGATTTCAGATAGTCCATCAGGAACTCCGCCCCGGCGAAGGCATCACCCCGGTGCCGGGCGGCGGTGGCGACCATCATGATCGGCTCGGACGGTCGCAAGGGCCCGTAGCGGTGCAGGATCATCGCATCGGCAAGGCCGAACCGCTCGATCGCCTGCGCGCGAATGCCGGTCAGGGCCTTTTCCGTCATGCCGGGAAAATGCTCGATCTCCATCACCTCCAGATCACCGGTGGCGATGTCGCGGGTGATGCCGGAAAAGCTGACCACGGCACCCGCCCCTGTCACCCGGGCCGCGAAGGCGTTGAGCTCGGCCCCCATGTCGAAAGGTGCCGACTGCACGCGGACTGGATCGGCCATGGCGGCTCAGCCCCCGGTCATCGGCGGGAAGAACGCCACTTCACGCGCGCCATTCAGACTTGCGTCCATCTCGACGAGGTCCTGGTCGATGGCCGCCCGGATCGCACCCGTGTCGGAAAAGGCATAGGCATACCCCTCGTCACGGGTGCGCAACTCGTCGATCAGGTCGGCGACGGTCGCCGCCTCCGTCTCAACCTGTTCGGCGGGCGTTCCCACACGTTCTCGGAGCCATGCGAAGTAACGGATGTCGAGTTTCATCACGTCTCTCTCAGATGCGGCAGGGCCTTGCGGAAATAGTCGTAGCCTGTGACCAGCGTAAGGCCCGCGGCAAGCCACAACAGCACCAACCCCCCGTAAGAGGTGAGCATCAGCGCGTTGTATTTCCAGATCAGGCCCACATCGTCGGGTATGTCGCCCGACAGGATGCCCGACACGATCTCGCCGTTCATGCCGAAGGTCTGCATGATGAAATAATGGTCGAACAGGCCCCAGGCGAACAGCATGGTGATGGCGACCATCTGCACCATGGTCTTCCACTTGGCCAGCGGCGTGACCTTGAGCGTGCCCGCCGCGTGGCCCAGGTATTCGCGCAATCCCGACACGAAAACCTCGCGGAACAGGATCACCGTCACCGGCACCAGAAGCCACGCGGTGACGCCGTGGACACCCAGCAGCACGGCCAGCGCGATCACGACGACGGCCTTGTCCGCGATCGGGTCCAGCATGGCGCCGAAGCGGCTGATCTGGTTCCACGCGCGGGCGAGGTAGCCATCCACGTAATCCGTGAGCGACGCGCCGAGAAAGAGGAACATCGCGACCCAGTCGGCCCATGGCCGCGGCAGCAGCAGGAAGACGAGCGCCACCATGGGCGCGGCGATCATCCGTCCGACGGTCAGGATATTTGGCAAGGTCCAGCGCATGGGCCACGTGTAGCGCGCGCGCGAGGGGGATGGAAGCGGGACGACACCCGCCCCGCCGGTTCGGCGGGCAGGCGGCGGACATGTTCCTTAGAAAAGACGTGGGACCGCAATGTCCCGACGGTGCCGACAGCGCCGTGTCGCAAGCCCTACCCGCGCTCGTGGAAGTAATCGTAGATTTTCTGCGCCATCGCCTCGCTGACGCCATCGACCGCCTTGAGATCGGCGAGGTTGGCGCGGGACACCGCCTTGGCGCTGCCGAAATGGGCCAGCAACGCCCGTTTGCGTGTCGCCCCCACGCCCGGAATGTCGTCGAGCGGGGTGGCCGAGACCGCCTTGGACCGTTTCGCACGATGCGCACCAATCGCGAAGCGGTGGGCTTCGTCACGCAGGCGCTGGACGAAATAGAGGACCGGATCGTTGCGCTTCAGCGCCATCACCGGCTGGCCGGGGCGGTGGAATTCCTCCTTGCCCTGGTCGCGGTCGATACCCTTGGCGACCCCGATGAAAGGCACGTCGTCGAGGCCGAGATCATCCATGATCTCCTGCACGGCACTGACCTGCCCCGCACCGCCGTCGATCAGCAAAAGGTCCGGCCAGGCCTCGGTCTCGCGGTCTGGGTCCTCCTTCTGCAGGCGCTGGAAACGGCGTGTCAGCACCTCCTTCATCATGCCGAAATCATCGCCGGGCGTCAGGTCCGCGCCGCGGATGTTGAACTTGCGATACTGCGATTTCACGAAGCCTTCGGGCCCGGCGACGATCATCGCACCGACGGCGTGGGCACCCTGGATATGGCTGTTGTCGTAGACCTCCACCCGTCGCGGCGCCGTGTCGAGGCCGAACGCCTCGGCCAGCCCGTCGAGCAGCTTGGCCTGCGCCTGCCCCTCGGCCATGCGACGGGCAAGGCTTTCGCGGGCGTTCCTGCGCGCGCTGTCGATCAACTCGGCCTTCTCGCCGCGCTGGGGAACAAGGATCTCGACCTTCGCCCCGCGTTTCTGCGACAGGGCGTCAGCCATCAGGTCGGGGTTCTCGACCGGGTGCGACAAGAGCACCTGCCGCGGCGGCTCCTTCTGGTCGTAGAATTGGCCGAGGAAGGCTTCGAGCACTTCGGGTTCGTCGATATCCGCCCCCACGCGCGGATAGAAATCGCGGTTGCCCCAGTTCTGGTTGGCGCGGATGAAAAAGACCTGAACGCAGGCCTGCCCGCCCTCCATATGCAGCGCGACGATGTCTGCCTCGGTCACACCGCGCGGGTTGATGCCCTGTGCCGATTGCACGTTCGTCAGCGCGCGGATGCGATCGCGAAGGGCCGCGGCGCGTTCGAATTCCATCGCCTCGGAGGCTGCCGCCATGTCGCTGGCGAGCTGCGCCTGCAGGTCGGTCGAGTCGCCCTTGAGAAAGCGGACGGCGTCGCGGACCGAGGCGGCATAGTCGCCTTCCGAGATGTGGCCGACGCAGGGCGCCGAACAGCGCTTGATCTGGTAGAGCAGGCAGGGCCGCGTGCGGCTTTCGAAGGTCGCGTCGGTGCAGTTGCGCAGCAAGAAGACCTTCTGCAACTGGTTCAGGGTGCGGTTCACCGCGCCGGCACTGGCGAACGGGCCGAAATAGTCGCCCTTCTCGGTCTTGGCGCCGCGGTGTTTCTTGATCTGGGGAAAGGCATGCTCGCGGCTGACCAGGATGTTGGGAAAGCTCTTGTCGTCGCGCAACAGCACGTTGTAGCGCGGTTTGAGCTGCTTGATGAGGTTCTGTTCCAGAAGCAGCGCCTCGGTCTCGGTGCGCGTTGTCAGGAACATCATCGAGGCGGTTTCCCGGATCATCCGCGCGATGCGCGGCGAATGGCCGGTGGGCTTGGCATAATTCGCCACGCGCTTTTTCAGCGCGCGCGCCTTGCCCACGTAAAGCACGCGGGATTGCGCATCGAGCATGCGATAGACGCCGGGCGAATTGTCCAGCGTGCGCAGGTAGCCGTGGATGACCTCGTGGCCCGTTTCTGGGGTCGTTTGCATGGCTCTCGACGGGTTTCGCGATTCCCCTGCTGGCTGCAACGGAACCGGGGTTTGATCAAGGGGTCAGCTTTCCACGGATCCTGTGGATAAGCTTGCGGAGAAATCCGGGGGCATCCGGATTTTTCGTTGTTTTGGGCCTGCTTCTGGGATTTGCCCAATTTTTGAGCTTGTCCGCAAGGCCCTGAATTCAAGTCATATTTTTTTCGCGCACGGCATACAATGCAGGGTTGTTACGCAACGTTAACAAAAGCTTCACATAATCGGGCGCGGTGGAAAACTGTCTATCCGGACTGACAGGGCGGCCTCATTCGACGCCCAGAACGTCCGGTGTCCGCCACGCCAGATGCTGCCCGCCGTCGACGCAGATCAGCTGCCCCGTGACGGCGCGGGCGGTCAGCAGGTAGCGCAGCGCGTCGCAGATCCCTTCGGCATCCGCACCCCGGCCCAGAACGGTCGCTGCACGTTGCCGGGCGAAATGACTTTCGGACTGGCGCGCGCCCTGCAAGGTCGGTCCGGGCCCGATCGCGTTGACACGCACATGGGGCGCCAGCGCCTGCGCCGCGGTGCGGGTGAAGGCCCAGAGGCCCATCTTGGCGATGGTGTAGCTCATGAACTCGGGCGTGAGCTTGAGCACGCGCTGGTCGATCATGTTTACGACGAGACCCCGCGCCTGCGGCTCGCCGTTCTCGTCGGGCTCGGCCTGCGGCACCTGCGCGGCCAGCGCCTGCGTCAGGACGAAGGGCGCGCGCAGGTTCGACTCCAGATGCCGGTCCCAGCTGTCGCGGCTGGCGGTTGCGATGTTGTCGTAGTCGAAGATCGAGGCGTTGTTGACCAGAACGGTCAGGGGTTGGCCCAGCGCTTCGGCGGCGCGCGGCAAGAGGGCCTGCGTCTCGGCCTCGACGGTCAGGTCGGCCTGCAGCGTCACGGCGGCGCGGCCCAGAGCGCGGATGTCGGCGGCGGTGTCTTCGGCGGCATCGGCACTGCCGGCGTAATGGATGGCGACGTCATGGCCCTGCCGGGCCAGTTCCAGCGCCATGGCGCGGCCGAGGCGCCTGGCGGCGCCGGTCACGAGTGCGGTCATCGGGGTCGGTCCTCAGGCAAGCACGAACAGGAGATAGGCGACATAGAGCGCGGTGAAGATCACGCCAACCAGCCGCCCCATGGACCATCGCAGGAAAACGAAGGGCGCGAGCGCGAGCGAGGCGGCCAGCATCACCCAGATGTCGAAACGCAGGAGCGTGGGATCGACCGGGATCGGCCCGACAAGGGCCGCGACGCCGATGATGCCCAGCAGGTTGAACATGTTCGAGCCGATCACGTTGCCCAGCGCCACGTCCGAGTGGCGGCGCAGCGCCGCCATGACGGTGGTCGCCAGTTCCGGCAGCGAGGTGCCGATGGCCACAAGCGTCAGGCCGATCACCGTGTCGCTGACCCCGTAGGCCTGCGCGATCGCGACGGAACTGTCGACCAGCAGGTCGGCACCAAGCGGCAGACCGACAAGGCCCAGCGCGAGGTAAAGGCCGATCTTCCACCACGGCATGTCGGGATCGGCCTCTTCCAGCGCGTCGGCCTCGACCGGGGCAGGTGCACCGTTGGCCTCGCGCCGATGCGCCTGCGCCGAGCGGGCGGCATCGAACAGGATCGCGCCAAGCACCGCGAGCAGAACAAGGCCGCTGATCCAGGTGAAGGGTCCGGTGAAGGCCAACAGGATGAACAGCAGCGTGCCGCCGATCATGAAGAGAAAGCTGCGGCGCGTATCGCTGCCCGCGTCGAGACCGAACAGCAGTGCCGGAATACCAAGGATCAACAGGACATTGGCAGTGTTCGAGCCAACGACATTGCCCAGCGCGAGGCCCGGCACCCCGTCGAGCACGGACTTGACCGAGATCAGCAGTTCCGGCGCCGAGGTTCCGAAGGCCACCACCGTCAGGCTGACGATCAGGGCCGGAATGCCGAGGCGCAGGCTGAGGTTGACGGCACCCTTGACCAGAACGTCGCCGGCCAGAAGCAGGATGATCAGGCCCAGGCCGGCGACAAGGAATTCCGTGATCACGCGATCAGTCCTGTCCGTTCCTGCAGTGCCGACACGGACCGCCGCGCAGGTTGTAACGCCCGCACTCGGGGCACAGGCGCGGTTTCGGCAGGCTGCCCTTGCGCTCCCCCCGCTTGCCGATGCCCGGAATGCGCAGACGGCCGAACATGGCGAGCACAGCCATGAAGATCAGGAAAAGACTGACGATCTTGAGCATCACGAGAGGCCGAACCGCGACCAGTGGACACGATCCTCGATCCCCGCGGCCAGATCCGCGCCAAGCTGCGCGCCGAACCGCTGGAAGATGCTGCGCTTTGGCCCGTAGCGGGTGAAGCGCGTCTTCTCGCCGTAAAGCTCCTTCATCTTGGGCACGATATGGGCGATGCCGTCGGCAAGTCCCAGTTCGACACCGCGTCGGCCGACCCAGAATTCGCCGGTGAAAAGCTCCGCGTCGTCGGGCAGGCGCGCACCGCGGCGCGTCTTGACATGGGCGATGAAACTGTCGTGGATCTGGGACTGGATCGCCTTGAGCCGCTCCACGTCCTCGGGGCGTTCGGGGCGGAACGGGTCGAGCATCGACTTGTCCTTGCCCGCGGTATGGACCCGGCGTTCGATGCCGAGACGGGCGATGGCCTCGTGAAGGCCGAAACTGGCCGAGATGACGCCGATCGAGCCCACGATGGAGCTGTCGTCGAGCCAGATGTCATCGGCCGCACAGGCAAGCCAGTAGCCACCCGAGGCGGCCACGTCCTCGACGAAGGCATGGACGGGCAGCTTCTTTTCGTCGGCAAGCCGCCGGATGCGGGCGGCGATCAGCGAAGATTGGGCGGGGCTGCCGCCCGGAGAGTTGATGACGAGGGCCACCGCCGCGGGTTTGCCGCGCGAAAAGGCGCGTTCGATCACCGGTGCGAGGCTGGCGTCGCTGAGGGTGCCGCCGCGGGCGGAGGCGGCGATCACGCCGTTGAGGCCGATGACCGCAACGGTCGGATCCTTGGCGATGAACGGGATGAAACGCTTCATGTCAGGCGATGTAGAGTGCGCTTTGTCCGGGAACAAGGCGGCGGCGGTTTATTCGGGGCGCTGTGCCCTGCCGACATCGCCGATCCTGGGGATTGCGCCGACTGCGTCGTCGCCCGGGCGCGCCGCTGGCGCGGCGCGCATGCGAATTTTCGTACGAAAATTCGGGGGGGGTCTGCCCCCCGGCCTGCGGCCTCCCCCCGGAGTTGTACCTGCCAAGATGAAGAAAAGGCGGTGATCTTTCGTCAGGCCCGGCCACCGTCCGCGGAGGGGCACAAGTTCACCCCGGTAATTGCGCAAGGCGTTCGCGCAACACCGTCTTGAGGATCTTGCCGTAGTTGTTCTTGGGCAGATCAGGCAGCTCGAGGTAGGTCTTGGGCCGCTTGAACCGGGCGATATGGGCCACGCAATGCGCGTCGAGGGCTGCGGGATCGATGCCGTGCCCGGGGGTCGCGACGACGAAGGCCACGACATCTTCGCCCCATTCGGCCGAGGGGCGGCCCACGACCGAGACCTCGTGGACGGAGGGATGGGTGAGCAGGACCTCTTCGACTTCGCGGGGGTAGATGTTGGTACCGCCCGAGATGATGACATCCTTGGAACGGTCGGCGAGGGTAAGGTAGCCGTCGGCATCCAGATGGCCCATGTCTCCGGTCATCAGCCAGCCGTCCCTGAGCGTCTTTGCCGTCGCTTCGGGATTGTTCCAGTAGCCGGGCATGACAGGCGCGCCGCGGACCATGATCTCGCCGATCTCGCCCTCTGGCAGCGGCCGGCCGCTCGCATCGGCGACGGCGACCTCGACAAGGCTCTGGGCGCGGCCGACCGAGGCGAGGCGTGCGGGCCAGTTCGGATGCACGCGATCCGCCACTTCGGAGCGGGCCAGCGCGGTGATCGCCATTGGGCATTCGCCCTGTCCGTAAATCTGCACGAATTTCGGACCGAACCAGTCCACCGCCTCCTCGATATCGGCGCGGTACATCGGGCCGCCGCCGTAGACGATCGTCTTGATCCCGTCCCCGCGGGCGCCCTGCGCCTTGGCGGTGTCGGTCAGGCGTCGCAGCATGGTGGGGGCCATGAACATGGAGGTGGGTCCGTGATCCGCGGACAGGGCCAGAACCTCGGCCGCGTCGAAGCCTCCCGAGGGCGGCACCAGCTGGCGGGCGCCCATGCGGACATGGATCGGGGCGTAGATGCCCGCGCCATGGCTCATCGGCGCGGCATAGAGCGCGGCATCCGCGCGGTCGACCGGGTCCACGTCGATCGGGTAGCAGACCGAGGTGGCGGCGATCATGCCATGGGTGATCTGCACGCCCTTGGGCTTGCCCGTTGTCCCCGATGTGTAGAAGAGCCAGGCGAGATCCCCGGCCCGGCGGTCGGCGACGGGGGCGGGAGCGGTCGCGGTCATCATGGAGAAGGCCGCCGAATGGAGCGGGGTCAGCGGCAGGTCCGTCTCGCGGGCCAGCGGATCGGTCAGCGCGGCGCTGGTGAAACCACGGGCGGCGCCACTGTCGACGAGGATGAAGGCGGCCTCTTTCGGGTGCAGCTTGGCATTGATCGGCACGGCGACGGCGCCCGCCGTCCAGATCCCGAACAGCGCGACGAGATAGTCCGGGCAGTTCGTGGCGAAGATCGCGATGCGGTCACCGGGCCCTGTCCCCTCGGCGCGCAGGGCCGCGGCAAGGCCCGCGGCGCGGGCGTGGAACGTGGCGTAATCGGCCACGACATCGGCCCCCAGCATCAGGGCCGGGCTGTCGCCGGCGACCCGGGCCGTGCGGCTCAGCCAATGGGCTATGTTCATCGGCGCATCCCCCTCGGGGTGGAGTGTTCCGCGTCGCGCGCGGGCGCGCAAGGGGTGCTGGCGGGGGGCAGGGCGTGGCGCTAGGCTGCGGTCTCGGGACAGCAAGGAGGTGGGCATGGCCCATGACATCGTGATCCTCGGGGTCTTCGTCGCCGACGCGGCGTTTCGCTGCACGCGGCTGCCCAGGCTGGGCGAGACGCTGATCGGCACCGGCTTTGCTCTGGGGCCGGGCGGCAAGGGGTCGAACCAGGCGGTGGCGGCGGCGAAGGCGGGTGGCGATGTCGGCTTCCTTGCCCGGATCGGCACCGACACTTTCGGCGACATGGGGATGGCCACATGGGCCGCGGCCGGCGTCACGCCCCTGGTGATCCGCGACCCGGACCGGGCGACGGGTGCGGCGGGCATCTTCATCGAGGAGACCGAAGGCAGGAACGCCATCGTCATCAGCCCCGGTGCTGCGGCGGCGATCACGGTCGCGGATATCGAGGCACGGGCAGACGAGATCGGCGCGGCGAAGGTGGCGGTCACGCAACTGGAGCAGCCGGTCGAGGTGGCCGAGCGGTTCCTGCGCCGCGCGTCGGAGGCCGGGGTCACGACGGTGTTCAACCCCGCGCCGGCCGCGGCCCTGCCCGAGGGGATGCTGACGCTTTGCGACTACGTCACGCCCAACGAGGCCGAGGCCGAGGCGCTGACCGGCATCGCGGTCACCGACCACGACAGCGCCGCAGGTGCCGCTGCGGCCCTGATGGCGCAAGGCGTGCGGCGCGGCGCGATCATCACGCTGGGGGGCGACGGGGCGCTGGTGCTGGATGCAGGCGGCGCGCGGCATGTCCCCGCGATGCGGGCCGGGCCGGTGGTGGACACGACAGGGGCGGGCGATGCCTTCAACGGCGGTTTCGCCTGCGCCCTGGCCGAGGGGCGCGGGCTGGACGATGCCCTGCGCTTCGCCACGGCGGTGGCGGCGCTCTCGGTGACGCTGCCCGGCACGGCGGCGTCCATGCCCGCGCGGGCCGAGGTAGAGGCGCTGCTGGCGCGCTAGAGATCGGTCAGACCAAGCTCGCCCAGGCCCTTGCGCGCGGCGGCATGGTGGGATTTCGGCACGAGATCGAAGAAGCGGTCGCGGATGCCCGGCCATTGCGGCGCCGCCTCGAGAAAGCGGCAGCGGTGGTAATGCAGGACAGCGGTGTCCGGCGTCCGCTCGATGCCGTTGCCGCGGTGGGACAGGGAATAGTTCCAGGTCTCGTCCAGCACATGCGCGGTATAACCGAAGCGCGCCATGGTCAGCGGCAGGGTGATCTGGTCGAGCCAGGGCCGCTTGTTGGCGATGGCGCAATTGTGGTCGAACTCCATCGCCGTCTCGAGCCAGTGATCGGCGAAGCGTTTGCCGTCCGGTCCGGGCGCGTCGGACATCGCCACGAGGCCCGCATTGAAATAGGGCACATGCTCGGGCCTGCTGCCGCGGAGCAGGTTCACCCGGTCCGTGGGCATGGGCAGATCGTAATGGGCATAAGCGCGCTGCCAGCGCTCGTCCGGGCCCCAGGTGGGCCGCCCCTCGGGGGCTGCGGCGACGTGGGTATCAGGCAGGTCGGCGAGGTCGGTCAACGGCCTGAGACAGACCATGTCGGTGTCGAGAAAGACCTGCCGCCCCGGACCACGGGGATCGGCGGCTGCGGTGATCTTGTTGCCGTGGGGGTAGGGCTTGGCCCAGTTGGGCGGCGCCGGGAGAGGGCGCAGCTCCACGCCCGCGACGCGGTAGATGGATTTCGTGACCTTGCCGACCTCCGGTAGCCAGTCTTCGCTGGCATAGGCGTGGAGATGGACCCCCTCGTGGCCCTCATGCGCCTGTGCGAGGCTGGCGGCGAGCAGCCAGGATTGCCGTTCCAGCCGCGCCCCGTCGGCGACGAAGAAGATGTGGGTCTCGGTCATGGGCTGCCCGTGCCTCTGGTATTGCCGCCAAGGATGCCCCGAAAGGTCGGGCATGGCCAGATCGGAGCGGGGGATCTTCCCTGATTTTCCGCAATCTGCGCCATGATGGGAACAGGGGGCCGCCCGGCGTCACCCCTCGATCAGGATGGCGCGGAAATCGTTGACATTGGTCAGGGTCGGGCCGGGCACGACCTGACGGTCGATCTTGTGAAAGAAGCCGTGGGCGTCGTTGATCGCCAGTGCCCCTGCCGCGTCGGCGCCCGCGGCCCTTGCGCGGGCCAGCGTGTCGGGGCCGATCACCGCCCCCGCGACCTCGGCGGCGCCATCGACCCCGTCGGTGTCGCAGGCGATGGCATGGATGCCGGGCGCCCCGTTCAGTGCAAGCGCGAGGGCCAGCGCGTATTCCGCATTCGGGCCGCCGACCCCGTCGCCGCGGCGGGTGACGGTCAACTCGCCACCGGACAGGATCACGCGGGGGCCGCGCGTCTTCAGCGCCAATGCGGCATGTGCGGCGGCGACCTCGCGCGCCTCGCCCTCGATCGCGTCGCCGAGAGTGTCGACGGCATAGCCCTGCGCCCGGGCCAGGCCCGCCGCCGCGGCAAGCGACTGGGCAGGCGCGGCGTAGATCACGTTCTCGACCCGCGCGAGGCGGGGATCATCGGGGCGGACCGGATCACCGCCCGCCTCGAGAAACGCCTTGATGGAGGCGGGCGGCGTGACGCCCCATGTCTCCAGCGCCGCCAGCGCGCGGGCGGCGCTGGAGACATGGCCTACGGTCGGGCCCGAGGCGATATCGCCCGGATCGTCGCCGGGCACATCGGAAATCAGCAGCGCGAGCATCCGCGCCGGCCAGGCTGCGGCGGCGAGGCGGCCGCCCTTGACCGCCGAGATTTCCTTGCGGATGCCGTTGATCGTACCGATCGGCGCACCCGACGCGAGAAGCGCCTGCGTCAGCGCCTGTTTCTCGTCGAGCGCGATTCCCTCCGCCGGTGCGCAAAGAAGCGCGGAGCCGCCGCCCGAGATCAGCGCGAGAACGAAATCCCCTTCACCCAGCGTCGCCAGCAGGTCGAGCATCCGGCGCGTGGCCAGAACCCCCGCCATGTCCGGAACCGGGTGCGCGGCCTCGATGATCTCGATCCCCTGACAGGGGCGCGCATAGCCGTAGCGCGTGATGACGAGGCCCTCGCAAGGGCCCCATTCGGCCTCGACCGCCTCGGCCATGCGGGCGCTGGCCTTGCCCGCGCCGATCACGACGACACGGCCCGCAGGCCTGGGCGGCAGGGCGGCGGCAAGGCTTTGCATCGGGTCGGCCACGGCGACCGCCCGGTCGAACATGGCGCGCAGAAGGTCGGCAGGCGTCATTCGGGATCCCCCGTGCTGGAGCTGCGCGTGACCAGGCGCACGGGCAGGCGCACATCGGCCTCGGGCCGCAGGCCCTGTCCCATCCAGTCGAGCAGGCGCGCGGCGGTCTCCGCGGCAAGCTGGGCGGTGTCGCAGGACACCGACGACAAGGGGGGCCAGCTCTGCGATGCGTCCTCGACATCCTCGAAGCCGACCACCCGAACATCACGGCCCACCATCCGCCCCGCCCGTGCGAAGCCGTCCATGAGGCCCAGAGCCACGCGATCATTGTAGCAGACCGCGCCGTCGATATCGGGATAGTCGCTCAACAGCTTGTCGGCCATTTCCATACCGAAAGCTCGCGAGGTCTTGCCGTGCAGGGCGACCTCTTCCAGGCCCTCTTTCCTGATCACGTCGCGCCACCCCGACTTGCGTTCCCGGGTGGTCGCACGGCCCGGAAAGCCGCCGACGAAGGCGACGTTTCCGGCGCCTTTCTGCAGAAGGTGGCGCGTGGCCTTGGCGCTGCCGGCGGCATAGTCGAAACCGGCGAAGGGAAACACCTCAGCCCTTGTGTCGATCTGGCGCAGAACCTGAAGCACCGGCAGGCCGGTCCTCAGCAGCTGGTCGAGGGCGTCCCCTGCATCGCCATGGGTGGGCGCGATCACCAGCGCCGAGACGCCATTCTCGATCATCGCGCCGATATGCCGGCCCTGAAGCTCGGCATCTTCGTCGCAACTGGCGATGATGGTCGCGTGGCCCGCCTCGGCGAGGGTCATCTGGAGGGACGTGGCGAAGTCCGTCAGAAACGGATCGCGCAGATCGTTGACGACGAGCCCCACAAGCCCGGCCGACGAAGACCTGAGATTGGCCGCGGCGCGGTTGTAGACATAGCCGATGTCGCCCATGGCCCTTTCGACGGCCAGACGCGTCTCTGCGCGCACCTGCGGCGAACGCTGCAGGACGAGCGACACCGTGGATTTCGACACGCCGGCGCGGGCGGCGACATCCAGTATGGTCGGACGGCGGTTCATGGGCCGTTGTTAGCGGTCCATCCCGCGCCTGGCCAGAACCCTTTGCAGACAAGGGCCTTGCCGGCGACACCCGCGCGGATGGAAGCCGTCGAATGATTGTTTTCAAATATGCTTGACCAGCAATATCAAGTCGTCCGAAATAGTATACAGATGCACACATTTGCGCGTGCAAGGGACGAGGGCTCACATGGCACTATCACGGCAAACACACGCTCATGGCGTTCGCTGGGGCATGATCGGACTGGCCTGCGCCGTCACGGTATCGGGCGCGTCCATGGCCTTGGGCGACACCGCGCGGGATGGCGTGCCGAACCCGGACACGCCGCCCGACCTGCCACAAGTGGACGACTGCCTTGTGCCGCAACCTCAGATTGCTTGGCTGACGACCGAAGATGAAACCGTGAACCTTGGAACATGGGATTGCGGAACATGGTCGCATGCCTATGGCATAAGCGCGGACGGAACGCGCATCGCCGGATCGAGCGTGCGGTCCGCGACGGGCATCATGACCGGATTCTACCTCGATGACAGCGGCACGATGCAGCCCCTGCCCTTTCTGTCGGGCGGCACGGCGGTCGATATCCGCGCGATCAGCGGGGACGGCAGCACGATGGCCGGCGGCGCCAACAGCGCGGCAGGCTGGAATGCCGTGATCTGGAGCGAGGGCGACACGGAGCTGAACGTCATCGGCACCCTCGGCGGCAGTTACAGCTATGTCTACGGGTTGAACTCGGACGGCTCGGTCGCGGTCGGCCAGAGCAACGGCACGGCCTTCCGCTGGAGCGACTTCGAAGGGATGTCGGCGCTTGACGGCAATGCCTCCACGGCGCTGGGGGTCAGCGCGGATGGCTCGCGCGTCGTCGGCGCCAGGTTTCTGGGCTCTGGCGGTAGCGGGTCGGTCGCAACGGTCTGGGACTGGGCCGGGCCCGGCAACGTCGACGCCTTCGTCCTGGGATACCTGCCGGGCGGGGCCTCGTCCGAGGCCTGGGCGGTCAGCGACGACGGCAGCGTCGTGGTTGGCGACAGCCAGTCGACCGACGGGGTGCGCGCGTTTCACTGGACCGAAACCGAAGGCATGGTCAGCCTCGGCGTGCTGGATGGCGCCGACAGTTCGCATGCCCGCGCCGTGAACGCCGATGGCAGCGTCGTCGTCGGCTGGAGCGGGGGCCAGGCGATGCGCTGGGAGGATGGCGAGGGCATGACGGCCATTCCCTTCCTGACCGGCGGAACATGGTCCTACGCCCTCGACGTCAGCGCCGATGGCCAGATCGTTGTCGGGGCCAGCGAGTCTGATGAGGGCGTCCGCGCCTTCGCATGGAACTCCGAGACCGTTCAGACCGTGCCGATCGACCTCGACAACACGGCATCGGTGGTGCAGCGCGCGGCCTCCGACATCGGCGCGGCGGTCGCCAGCCGCAACCACGGGGCAATCGGCGGGCTGTTGCGCGAACTCGACCTGACCGGCCCCGGGCAGGACGTCACGCGCCGGGCGTCGGGATCGCCGATCCAGCCCATCCAATCCAGCCGCGGCATGCCGCAACGGATGCCGATGGCCGTTTCGGTGGGCGCCGGCCTGCAGCGCCCCGACGCGGGCGGCACCGGCGGACGGACGGACATCATGGCGGCTCTCGGGATCAGCGACCGCCTGGCACTGGGCGGGTTTCTGGACATCTACACCGGCCCATCGCAGCAGGGCCTGCTGACCTTCGATGGCCGCCAGTCCAGCGGCGGCATCTGGCTCCGTCAGCGCAACGCCGATTTCACCGGCCTCACCTGGCGCATTGCGGCGATGACCGGTGGCGGCGATGTGCGCATCACGAGGGACGACATCCTGCCCGACACCGAGGCCGGCAGCGGTATGGCCAGCCTCGACACGCAAGCGGCGAGCCTCGAGTTGGGGTGGGGGCTTCCGGTCCGGCGCGGCGTCGTCATTCCGTTCATGCGACTGTCCCACGCGCGGACCCTGCGCAGCGCTTACGACGAGGAGGACTCGATCGGCTTTCCCCTCAGCTTCGCGCGGCATTCCGAGACGCTGACCACCCTGACGCTGGCCGTGGACAGCCGCTTTGCCGTCGGTGAGCGGGGCACCCTCATGCTGACGGCGGGTGCCGCGCGCGATCTGTCGCGCAGCCAGTCACCGGTCACCGGCACCTCGCTGATCCCGGGGTTCGAGGACTTTTCCATCGCCATGCCCGATGTCGTGAACGAGACGCGCCCCTTCGCCAGTATCGGCTACAGCCATGCCCTGACCGCACAGTCGACCATCAACCTGTCCGCAAGCGCCAACCGCAACCCGTGGTCGTCGGGTTATGACGCGGAAGTGCGGCTGGGGTTCGAGGCACGGTTCTGACGCATCCGACGACCTGATCCGACCTGACGGCCGGACCGCGGACGGCCGGTCCTGGAACACGCCCACCGGCCTTCAGGGCGGTGGGCGCGCGCGTGCGGGCGTGCCGCATCCCGCCGCCCCCGGTCCGGACTGTGCACAGGTTTGCAGCATGGGGCGTCGGGCCTCGGGCGTCACCGCTCACGCCGCTTTGATGTTCGGTCATCATGTTTTGTGCCAGCCCGATCCGGATTTCCGGTAGACGCGCCGGCAACGCCGTCTCTCGCGGCGGGCCGCATCGCGTCGGTCGAACATGGTCGGCGGGGTCGCATGCGACCCGTTTGGATGCCATGGATGATCCGCCCGTGACTTTCGGATAATGAGGACATCGAATGCGTTTGAGACTGACACTTGCGGCACTCGCCGCCTTGATCGCCGCACCGGCGACAGCCGACTGGCAGGACACCCTCGACGCCGCGCGCGGCCAGACCGTCTACTGGAACGCGTGGGGCGGGGATGCGCGCACCAATGCGTTCATAGCATGGGTCGGCGAACAGACCGCGGCGCGCTACGGCGTCACGATCGAGCATGTGCGCCTCAGCGACACGGCGGAGGCCGTGACCCGCGTGATCTCGGAGCGGGCGGCCGGGCGCGACACGGGCGGGGCGGTTGATCTCATCTGGATCAACGGGCCGAATTTCCTGACCATGAAGGAGCAGGGCCTGTTGTTCGGTCCCTTCGTCGCTGACCTGCCCAACGCGCGCTTTGTCGACATGACCGAGGGCGCACCTGCGACGCTGGATTTCACCGAGCCGGTCGAGGGCATGGAAAGCCCCTGGCGCCTCGCGCGCTTCGTCTTTACCTACGACAGCGCCCGGGTGGATACGCCGCCGCGCAGGATGGCCGATTTCGTGGATTGGGCCGCCGCGAACCCCGGCCGCTTCACCCATCCCGATCCGTCGAATTTCATGGGTGCCACCTTTCTCAAGCAGGCATTGGTCGAGCTGGCACCGGACCCCGCTGCCCTGCTGTCCCCCGCGACCGACGACAGCTTTGCCGTGCAGACGGCACCGCTCTGGGCGTGGTATGATGCGCTGCGCCCGAACCTGTGGCGACAGGGCGAAACCTTTCCCGACAACGAGAGCGTGCAACAGCAGTTGCTCGACGATGGCGAGATCGACATCGCGATGTCCTTCGATCCCGCCTCGACCGCGGCGGCGATCGCACAGGGCCTTCTGCCCGACACGGCGCGCGTCTTCGTGCCCGAGGGTGGCACGATCGGCAACGTCAGCTTCGTCGCGATTCCCTACAACGCCGCGCATGCCGCCGGGGCGCAGGTGGTGGCCGATTTCCTGCTCGACCCCGAGGTGCAGGCGCGGATGCAGAACATCGAGGTTCTGGGCGCGTTCTCGGTGCTCGATCCCACCCTTCTGGACGCGGCAGGGCGTGCGGCCTTCGACGCCCTGCCGACGGCGCCCGCTCTGCCCACGCTCGAGGCGCTCGGCCCCACCCTGCCCGAACCGCATGCAAGCTGGATGACCCGCCTGACCGAGGAATGGGCAAGGCGCTACACGCGGTGACGCAGGCCGCCGCAGATGGGCGCCTGCTGAGGGCGGTCGTGCTGGTCACGGTCGCGCTCGGCCTCGTGCTGCCCATCGCGGCGGGGCTGTGGCAGACCGCGCGCGCCGGTGTCGGTGTATTGCCCGCCATCGGCGCAACCGAGGTTTCGCTCGACCCGCTCCGACAGCTTGTCACGCAGCCGGGATTCGCCACGGCGCTGCGCCTGACGCTGGTGACGGGGCTGGGTGCGACCGCGCTGTCCCTCGTGCTGGCAGTCGGTGTCTGTGCGGCGATGCACGGGCGCATGACCGCGCGGGCGAGCGGCCGTTTCCTGACGCCGTTCCTGGCCGCACCGCATGCCGCCATGGCGATCGGCCTCGCCTTCCTGCTGTCCCCCTCGGGGTGGATCGCGCGGGCGTTGGCCCCTGTCATGGGCTGGGACCGCCCGCCGATGATCGCCAGCGTGAACGACCCGGCGGGCCTTGCGCTGATCCTGGGGCTGATGGTCAAGGAGGTGCCCTTCCTGCTGCTGGTGATCCTGTCGGCGCTCGGGCAAGTGCAGGTCCGTCAGCACCTCGCGGCGGGCCGGTCTCTGGGCTACGGGCACGGCATCGTCTGGATCAAGGTGATCATGCCCCAGGTCTGGCCGCTGATCCGGCTGCCGGTCATGGTGGTGCTGGCCTATTCGCTGTCGGTGGTCGACATGGCGCTGATCCTCGGGCCGTCGAACCCGCCGACGCTGGCCGTGCTGCTGCTCAGGCTGTTCTCCGCGCCCGACATCGGGGTGATGCTGCCGGCCTCGGCCGGGGCGCTGCTGCAGGCGCTGCTCGTGGTGGCGGCCTTTGCACTGCTGTGGGGGCTGGACCGGGCAGGCCGCAGGGTCGGGCGCTGGTGGGTCCGTCGCGGCGGCCGGGGCCTGTCGGCCGAGCCGGGGCTGTGGCTGGCCACCGCGGTGTCCGCGCTGATCTTCACGGCGGGCGCGCTGGCCATGATCTCGCTGCTGGCCTGGTCACTGGCGTGGCGCTGGCCCTGGCCCGGCCTTCTGCCCGAAAGCTGGTCGTTGCGCGCCTGGGCCACGCCCGGCAGCGGCTGGGCCGAGGCATTGGGCAACACGGCGCTTCTTGCCGCGGCCACCACCGCCCTGTCGCTTGCGCTGGCCATCGCCTGGCTGGAAGGGGAGGACCGCGCCCGGCGCGGCCGCGCGGGCTGGGCCGAGGCACTGATCTACCTGCCGCTCCTCGTGCCGCAGATCGGGTTCCTCTTCGGGTTGAACGTGCTGTTCCTGCACCTAGGGCTGACGGGCGGCTACGCTGCGGTGATCTGGGCACAGGCACTGTTCGTCTTTCCCTACGTGATGATCGCGCTGTCGGACCCGTGGCGCGCGCTGGACCCGCGCCTCGTGCGCGCGGCCGGTTCGCTGGGGGCGGGGCCATGGCGGCGGCTCTTCACCGTAAAGCTGCCGGTCCTGCTAACCCCCATCCTGACGGCGGCGGCGATCGGCGTGGCGGTGTCGGTCGCGCAGTACCTGCCCACGCTCTTCATGGGGGCGGGGCGGATCGCGACGCTCACGACCGAGGCGGTGACGCTCTCGTCCTCGTCCGACCGGCGGGTGACGGGCGTCTATGCCACGCTGCAGGCCGGCCTGCCCTTCGCCGCCTATGCCGCGGCCTTTCTGATCCCCGCACTTGCGCATCGCAACCGCCGGGGCCTGCGGGCAGGGGGGGACGCATGACGCTGGACCTGCAGGCGGTCACCGTGGCGCTGAGGGGCGCACCGGCCATGTTTCCGCCGATCACGCTGAGCGTGCGGCCCGGCGAGGTCGCGACGGTCATGGGCCCCTCCGGCATCGGCAAATCCACCCTGCTCGACGCCATCGGCGGGCATCTTGCGCCCGGGTTCATCCTGGCGGGCGGTGTCCGTCTGAACGGGATCGACCTAGCCCCCCTGCCCCCCGAGGCGCGGCGGGTGGGGTTGATGTTTCAAGATGCGGTGCTGTTCCCGCACCTTTCGGTGGGCGACAACCTCGCCTTCGGGCTGGCGCCCACGGTCCGGGGCCGTGCGGCGCGGCGCAATGCGGTCGAGGCGGCGCTTGAGCGTGCGGGCCTTGCCGGGCTGCATGACCGCGACCCGGCGACGCTGTCGGGCGGGCAACGCGCGCGCGCCGCACTCATGCGGACGCTTCTGGCCGAGCCTCGGGCGCTCTTGCTGGATGAGCCGTTTTCCAAGCTCGATGCCGCGCTTCGCGACGACCTGCGGACCTTCACCTTCGCGCATGTCCGCGGCCGGGGCATCCCGGCCCTCATGGTGACCCATGATCCCGCAGATGCCGCGGCCGCCGGTGGTCCGGTCATCGACCTGACACCCGGTGAGGGTTGATCATGCATAAGCCGCCCCGGTGCGGCACCTGCGATCTTGTCTGCGACCGCGCCTCGCCCGGCACGGCGTCCGACCTGGCCGGGCATGCCGCGGAACGACATCCCGTCTGCCGGGGCCGATCTGGTGGCGTTTCTGAACTTCGGGATCAGCCGCCGGCTTCCGGGTCTCATGGGCGCGACCAAGGGCGCAGCGCTCGTCGCGGGGACGTGTCAGCCGATCAGCTTCATGCGGGTGATCCGTCGCAAGACCCGCTCGATTGGCCCAAGCGGAACGCCCCATTCGCCAGACCGCCAGCGCCATGATCAGGGCGGCGGTCACGGCAACGGCGATGACAATCGCGGTCACACGGCCATCGCAAGACCGAGCAGTGGCCCCGCGTTCGTCGTCTTCCAAGGGCCGCGGGTGTCTTTGGGATCGTCAGGGTTCATTCGTGACCTCAACATATCCGTGCGATGTCGCCATGGCACCGCCATTCGTACCATCCGGCAACACGGTGGCCACGGGAGTGCAACAAGATGCCGTCCGCACCCATTCCGATTACCGAGCCATCCGCACCCTCGCCGCATGGGAGCCGTCCGCCTCTTCCTGCGCCTCGGGAATGCGCGCTTGGGCAAACAGCGGCGGCGGCCACCCACGCGCGGGGGCCCTGTCGCAACGCCTGTCGGGTCAGGCCCCGAGATCAATTCCGATGATGATGCCGCGTTGCTCGGCGCCCCCCATCAGGTCGACGATGGGCACAAGAATATGCCCTTCGCGACGGAAGATCGTCGTCGGAGTCTCGTCGCTGTGCCGCCCGGGGTTTCGGCCCACGACGCACAACCCGCCATCCTCGAGCGAACTGCACATTGCCATGATCGCCCGCGCGATCCGGAGGTCATCGAGGTTGCTGAACACGCTCATCGCGCGGATCAGGTCGAAGCGCCTGGGGATCGGGCAGTACATGTCCCCGAACCCGAGGCGGAATCGTGGATCGCGCGCCGCCAACTCGTGCGCCCTCGGATGAAACACGTCATGGCGCCGGACGCGGACACCCTCAACGCCTTGCCCCGCCTTGCCGAGACGCGCAGCGGCATGTGGCAGCGCCGTCCGCTTCAGCCACATGCGTAAGATCCTGTTTACCGGGTAGCGCCAAGCGACACGCGTCGCGAGCGGGATCACGAACCTGCCCCCGACCGCCTGGAGTGCACGGCCGTGGTTGTCGAAGACGATGCGCCAGCCGCCGGGCCCCTCCACCACCGTGATGCTGTCGAGATAGTCCATGCCGAAGAAATCCGGATTGAACTCTTCGGCCAGCGTTTCGAAGAACTCGACCGAGGAGATGCCGTTCGACACCGCCACATCGTAAACGCGCAGCGGGTCGGCAGCGGCCAATTCCTGCCTTGCGGCGTCGAGGATGGCGGCGTTGACCCGATCGTAGCGGCGCTGAAACGTCCGGCGACGATGAACAAGCCCGTGCCCCGTGGCCATTGCGTTGCAGATCATCTCGATCGCGACTTCATCCAAGGGCCGCAACGGCAGGGACATGTCTGCGAGAAGAGTGAACGCAAGGTCCGGCGACTCGTCCGTCTCCGGGGACAGATCCGCCGGGATCTGGTCACGCGTCACAAACCCGTGCTTGTACATGATGCCTCCTTGGGTCGCGCCGGGTGCGGATCCGACAGGTCAGTCGCTCATTTGGTCAGGTTGAAGACGCCGCGCGCCGCATTGTCCCGGACCCGGCGCCATTCCCGACGAAGTTTGCTCCAGCCCTTGCGCTTGGCGAAACGCGCGGCATCCATGGTGGAGGGAACCTCGCTCTCATCGGGATGGATCACGGGATAGGGCAGGATCGCATGGGGCAACACGCCATGCGTCCAGAAGCGGTCGACGTAAAGGTCCACCGGCTCGACCCAATGCGCGGCGCCACGCACCAAAGCCCGCGCAGCATCGGACGAAAGACAATATGCCTGGGTGCCCATCGGCCCGCGCAGCAGCCGCACAACGCGCCACCTGCCCAGATCCGCGACGACCCGGTAGCGCCGCTCGACAAGACCCGCCAGCCGGATCATGCCGCGCCTGGCGACGTGGGTTTCGGCCAGTGCGAGGGCCTGGGGGAACCCGTCCAGCAAGATCGCGTCATCTTCGAGAATGAGCATTGGCCGCGCATTGGCCGCGCAGCGCTGCCACAGGGAATAGTGGCTTGCATAGGCCGCGATCTCCGAGGGCATGAGCTGCGCGCCGAAGCGTTTGCGGCACAAGGCATCGTCGTAATGCGCCCAGGCGCGATGCTCATCCGACGCGCTGTCCACGGCCGGAAAGACGGTGTACGCGATGCCCAGTTCGGCAAGTCGCGCACAGATGCGCATGGCACGCTCATGCGTTCGGGGCAGGCTGATGATGCAGCAATCGAGCGTCATCCCACGCCCTCGGCCTTGGCCGGGACGCGCCAGTGATAGCCGAACGCCTCGATCTCCCGCGCCGCGACGTGCTCGATCCGGGCCCGCGTGGCAGGGTCGAGGATCTTGCTGTAGTGTCGTCGGTCCAGCCTCCACGCTCCCTTGGCCCGCGGCAGCGATACCGGTTCGTCGATGCCCATGTCGCGGAGCAAACTTGCGAGATCGTCGGCAATCCGCTCGTAGCGCAGGATGTCGGTGACCATGATGTGGTCGCCGTCGGCATAGAGGTGCCAGTTCGTCAGATCGGTGTCGGGCATGGCCCGGATGTAGGCGTTGATATCGGCGTCGTTGTGGGGGCGGTTCTGATGCAGGCGCGGAATGGCCTCGCGCCTATGGTCATTGAAGAACTTGCTGATCGCGCGATCGAAGGGGTCGCGCACGACGGTGAAGCGCCTCAGTCTGCCCCACTCGGCGCCTAAACGCGCCCGCAGATCCGTTGCACTGATGTTGTGATGGATGAAGTATGTCGCGTCGTGTCGGCTGCGCCCTGCCAGCCGTAGCAGACTGCGCTTCCATCCCGGATTCATGCAGTTCTGCGGTCCGGATGCGCCGAGTTCGCGCCTCAGGGCCTCGTCCGGGGGCGGCAGGTAGGTGATCACGTCATCGGGACCGGCAAGGCGGGACAGGAATATCTCGAGGCTCGTGCTCGCCGTCTTGATCGTCTTTATGAAGACGAACCCGTGGCGACGTGACAGGATCACCGCCTCATCCCTCCGTGACCTGGCTGTAGAAGCCGCGGCGCGGCTTGCCGAGGCTGGCAAGATCTCCCACGGCGGCGCCGAAGTAGCGGACCGCCCCGTAGAACGTTCTTCCAAGGGTCGGAAGCAAGAGGGCCGCATGTAGAAGGGCCGCGAGCGTATCGATCGAGCAGCGCATCGCGATGATGAGAGCACGTGTCGGCAGGCTGCGACCGGCCGTCTTTTCGCGCAAGCGAACAGCGTTTTGATTGGCAGCGCGCCTGAATTGGTAGCCGATGGTCAGCCGTTCCGCGGGGATCGTCTCGTAGGCGATGGCGGCTGGCGCCCAACCACTTTTCGCACCTCGCTGCTTGGCGCGCCGGTAGAAGTCGGTGTCTTCGCCCCCCGTCAGATCGAAGCGCCGGTCGAACCGGATGTCCCCGGTCTCCGGCGCGTTGAGATCGAAAAGCCAGTTGTTGGTGATGATGGTGATCCGGTCGCCACGTCCGGCCCGGCTTGCGCGGCCAGCGCGCAAAAGGTGACGTCTGCGCTGGCGTTCGTAACCGCCCCAGATCAGGCGGTCGACCACCCGTGACGGTCTGTGCGACGCAACCGGTTTGACAGGCCCGCCCGTCAGGACGAACCCACCCTCTTCGGCGGCGAGCAGAATACGCTCCAGCCAACCGTGATCGACCGTTTCGTCGTCGTCGATAAAGGCCAGCCAGTCAAACCGCGCCTGCCGAGCGTACTCGAGTGCCGCATTGCGCGCCATCGCGATCCCGATCTCCGGCCGAAAGACATGGTCGATGTCCATGTCGTTCCGTTCATTCCCGAAAAAGCCCTCGACCCCCTGTCGGTCGAAGGTCGGCGCGGTGTCGTTCTCGACGATCAGGACGCGGACGCGTACATGCGCGGGAATGCGCAGACGGGCCACCGATTTGACGGCAGCCACCAGCATGCGGGGCCTTTTCCGGGTGCAGATCGCGATGCAGATTCGTGTTCTGTCGTCCATGTCCTTGATGCCTGGAAGCCCGGCACGGACTCGTCGATGTCAATCGCTACAGGGATTACCGTCAAGGAACGAGGCGTTCCGGTGGTCTGTGTTGAGCGGCCTTCTAGCGCTGTTGGTTTGCCCACACCAGCGACTTGTCCCTCGGCACTGCGCGCCACGCGACCCGCGTCTGGCAGGCTTTGCCAGACAGGCAAGTCGATGTGCTGGCATTTTGCGGCAGAAAGAATTAATGGAACAGACAAAGGCAGATTGCTGCATCTGACGACCGGCTGCAGTTCTCCGACATGTAAGTGCGTAGTCTTGGCGGCGTCCCGCCAGCGTTCTGATGTCATTTGCCTGCATCCAGGCGCCACGGAAGCACCGAGATGTGCCTGCAGCGAAGCCTGCGCATCCTGAGAAAATCGATCTTCGAGACCCGCGCGCGTCTGGCGGCCACGCGCCGGGGCGCGCGATTGGCGCCGGGCAAGCTTCGGGTGCCACGGGAGGGAGAGGGACTCTCGCAGACGTTTCTCCTGGAGCGGGCCGAAGAGCTTGGGCCGGTCTTCAAGGTCTGGCTGCCACACAAGATGACTACCTGCATCGTCGGCCACGACATCGCGCGCCGGTTCCTGTCCGAAACGGAGGGCCGGATCCGGGCCGGCACACCGGACCTGTCGCCGCTTTTCCCGCACGGGTTTCTCCGGGCACTGGAAGGCGACGTTCACCGCACCTACCGCCGCCGGATCCTCGACGCGTTCAACGCGACCCCGCTCGACGCGCACGAGGCAGAGCTGCGCGCGATCCTGCGCGATGGGCTCGCCCGGCTGGCCGCGGCACCGCAACCCGTGTCGAACGGCACGATCCGCGCCACCATGAAGGCCATGACCACCGCGGTGTTTCTGCGCCTGATTCTCGGTGTGGCGCGCGGCACCGCTCGGTACGACGCGTTTGTAAGTGCTTATGACGTGTATGCGCCGGACGGGCCCTTCCTCGTCGTCCGCAACAGGCACAAGCCCGCCTATGACGCGATCCGTTCCTTGGTCGATCTGACAATCGCCGACATCGAGGCTGATCCCGATGCACGGCCAAGCCTGCTGCGGCACCTGATCCGGTCAGGGACCGTCAACGACACGACCCTGGGCAATCTTGTCCAGATGGTCGAGGCGACGCGCTACGATCTTCACGGGCTCTGGACCTGGATCCTGAAACACCTGGGCGACACGCCGGCCGCGGTGGATTTGGCATTGCGCAACGCGCCGGGCCGCAATGGCGGTTGTCCGGCAGTGGCGGCGATCCCGCGGGAATCGCTCCGCCTCGAGCAGAGCGAATTGCTGCTGCGCGTGGCGCTCGAGGATATCGTTTTCGACGGCATCTTCATTCCCCGCGGCAGTCATATTCGTATCTGCGTATGGGAAGCGCACCACGACCCGGCCCGGCACACTGACCCGTTCACCTTCCGGTGCGAACGCTTCATGGACGGCAAGGTTCCAGCATCTCTGTATGCGCCCTTCGGTCTCGACAAGCATCGGTGCCTCGGGGCCGATTGGACCTACGACCTGAGCACGCTGCTGGTCGAGGAACTGACGCTGGGTTACCGCTGGTCGATCTCCGGGGACGGCCAGCCGATTTTCGGCAAGTTCCATTTCGAACCGAGCCACGCCTTCGCTGTAACGCTCCGGTAGGGGCCGTCTGACTTCGGCGACGATCCGATGATAAGACCGGCCTTATGTCCGATTTCATTTCT